>OCHN01000634.1_pt1 | contig 34976 bp, 27 predicted proteins | sample 1538911 | NCBI WGS metagenome assembly OCHN01 (sample SAMN04571736, study PRJEB22368) | human gut metagenome | biome: human gut; material: stool | host: Homo sapiens | place: Luxembourg | collected 2013-01-11 | reverse complement strand
AAATCTGTTTGACTGCCCTGCGGTCTGCGCGAGCCGTGAAAGCAGAAAAGACGCTACAGCCCCGAAAGAAACGAGAGCATACAGCGTCCTTTTTCTTTCAAGAATCAGTGTAATACTTGTACGCATGTGTTTACGAGTTGTTTTTTGCAAAAACGATTCTTTTTCAGATGTCTGGTTTTGGCAAGGTAAGTATGGTAGAATAAGAAACGGAAAATGGATAGGAGGATAAGAATCTATGTATTACGTACCAGACGGAACCAAAACATGTGGTTATTATGAATGCAAGAAATGCGGCAACCGCTTTTTATCCCTTCAGACGATGGAAAAAATCCCATGCCCGGACTGCGAGGCGGAGGTGGATTATGAAATCGGACCTGGCGAATCTTTGGAGGATGTGCTGGACACCGCAGTGCTGCTGCAAAAAATTGAGGGCGAAGAGGAAGTGGAAAAGATGGATGCACTCTTAAGTCTTGCGATTACCGGCGGAGATTTTGACTGGATCTGACATAACAGAGCTTTTTCAAACACGCTCCAGACAGGTAGCGGATATTTGATGAATGCCAAGTCTTGCGTTCGCTCTGAATTTTCACAGAATTTTGCCGGAGTTTTTCCGCGATTTTAAAAGAAAACAAAGAAATTTCAAAGGTTCATGAGAAAAATATTCAGAAACAGCCGAAAAAATATCGGTGAAATTGTGTAAAATTGACAGAATTGATGCAAAAGACCGGAAATTATCGAAAAATTTAAGGATTGACAAAAAGTGGGAATTCCGCTAGAATATGCCTATGTTGAAAAACAGCAGAGAAAAAGAATAGAGTAAAGATAACGCAACGGAGCGGTTCTGGGAATAGAATCACTCCGTTTGTAATTTTCTCCCTTTCTCCAAGGTTTTATTTCTCCCAAAAAACACTCTCAGAAAACCGGAAAACGCTCTGTCTGTTTTTCAAGATAAACTCCATATAAGTAATGGATTCGCGAAGGCGCGGTACGAAGGGAAAGCTTCGTGCCGCGTTTTTCAATCCAAAGGAGAAACGTCAGTAAAGAGTTCGCAACGGGGCGATCTGGAAGGAAGATTTCCAGATCGCTTTTTGATTTTACCGGAAAGGAGAAAGTCCGATGGAAAACACAAACGTCTTATTTGACCGAAAGCGTCTGGTCCGGTTGATCGTTCCCTTGATTGTGGAACAGGTGCTGGCCGTTACCGTCGGTATGGCAGACATGGTGATGGTATCCGGAGCCGGTGAAACGGCTGTTTCCGGAATCTCACTTGTCAATACGATCTGCGTACTGCTGATCGTGATTTTCACATCGATGGCAAGCGGCGGTTCCGTTGTCGGAGCACAGTTCCTCGGAAGCGGGGATAAGAAAACAGCGTGTCACGCAGCCGAACAGCTCGTGATGATCTGCGGACTGATTGCACAACAGGAGGCGAGGCGTATGAAAGAAGAAAACTATGAGGTAGTCGTTTTTCAGGGAGACCCGGGAACCATCGATCTGACGTACGAAGAAATAGAAGCAGAGTGGAACAAAATGCTGCAGACCGTACCACAGATCGGAAAGTTCCGTATCATCCATCAGGAGAAAAAGAGGTACACCTTCGAAGATTACAGCAGTCAGATCGGGAACGCCGACGCAGCACTTGGTATCTGGGTCCACAAAGGAGTGATCAACGAAAAGCTCTTTGAAGCGCATCCGAATCTGAAATATATCGCAACGCTGGGACATGGATTTGAAGACTTCGATGTGGAAATGACAAGACGCCGGGGCGTGACCATAACGAATACGATTTACGGCGATGTCACCATTGCCCAGTATGCGATGGCACTGCTCATGAACATCTGTCATAACGTGACGGTACAGAGCGATTACACCAAAACAGGGTACTGGAAAGAAAAAGAAACGAATCCGCAGGCAAGCTACAATCAACTGTTCGTGCCGCAGATTGAGCTCTACCAGAAAACGATGGGAATCATCATCGATGAGGAGGCGCTTCTTGAGGCGCTGGAATCGAGAAAGGTTTATATGGCAGGACTCGATGTTGTCGCAAATGAACCGCCGCAGTATCAGATTCCGCTGATGCAGTCGCCGTACACCTTTATTACTTCCCATATCGCCTGGCAGCCGAAGGCAGCAAGACTCCGCGCAGTAGATCTGGCGGTGAAAAACTTCCGGTCTTACCTGGAGGGAATGCCGACGAGTGTGATTAATTAAAAACAGCGGATTGTGAAAACAGCTGCAAAAAAATGACTGTAAAAACAACTGTAAAAACAGCAGAACTGCGGAACAGTCCAGGCATGAAAGAAGAGGTTAGAAAATCTGTCAGAAGACAGATTTCTATATAGAAGCAGCAGAGCCGGTAAATGAATGGAAGAGAAAACCGGGAAGGCGGATAAAAAAGAAATCCGCAGCCGGAAAAATCAGAAGCTGTACAGGAGCCGGTTCGGAAAGGGAGGGAAAATCATGAAAAAGCTGGAAATTGTAATTCGTCCGGAGAGCCTCGAAAACCTGGAGCTACTCCTCGAGGAGCAGAAGGCAAACGGTATGATGATCACAAATATCCTTGGATATGGAAACCAGAAGGGATATCGTCAGATGTACCGTGGAGCGGAAATCGTGGCCAAAATGCTTCCGAAGGTTAAAGTGGAGACCGTTGTGGAGGACGACAAGGTTCCGAAAATCATTGATTTTGTTGTGAAAAACCTGTCAACCGGAAACTATGGCGATGGAAAAATTTTCGTTTACGATGTCGAAGATGCAGTGCGGATCCGAACGGGCGAGCACGGCGAACAGGCACTTTAAAAAATCTGAAAGCTACCGTTTCAGAGATGACCGTTTCAGAAGATCTGCAGACGGGAACAGGTAAGATGGGAATGAGGAGGAACTTATTATGGAAAACACACAGGTATTACTCAATATCGTATGGACCATGGTCGGAGCCTTTTTGGTGTATTTTATGCAGGCCGGATTTGCCATGGTGGAGACAGGATTTACAAGAGCGAAAAACTCCGGAAACATTCTGATGAAGAATATGATGGATTTCGTGCTCGGCTCTATTTTCTTCTTTATCATCGGATTTGCGCTGATGTTCGGAGGAAGCAATGCCTTTATCGGAACAGCAGGTTTCTTTCATCCGAAATCGCTGGCAGATGCAGATGGCATGTTCAACGGACTGCCGATCGGCGTATTTATGATTTTCCAGACCGTGTTCTGTGCAACATCGGCCACGATTGTATCAGGTGCTATGGCAGAGAGAACCAAATTCATCTCTTATTTGATTTACTCCGCAGCCATCAGCGTTTTCATTTATCCGATCACCGGACACTGGATCTGGGGCGGCGGCTGGTTAAGCCAGATCGGGTTCCATGATTTTGCAGGATCTACGGCAGTTCATATGGTCGGCGGTCTGTGTGCCCTTGCCGGTGCAAAAATGGTCGGACCTCGTATCGGAAAATATACAAAAGAGGGAAAACCGGTTGCTATTCCTGGTCATAACCTTCCGCTTGGAGCACTTGGTGTCTTTATCCTCTGGTTCTGCTGGTTCGGATTTAACTGTGGATCGACCACAGCGGCAACCTACAGCCTTGGCGACATTGCCATGACTACAAACCTTGCGGCAGCAGCAGCAACACTTGTTACCCTGATTGTTACCTGGGTACGTTATGGAAAACCGGATATCAGTATGACAATGAATGGCGCACTGGCCGGACTGGTAGCGATCACAGCAAGCTGTGATGTAGTCAATGATTACGAGGCACTGTTCATTGGAGCAGTTGCAGGTGTTGTCGTTGTATTCGCAGTTGAATTCTTTGATAAAGTCGTAAAAATCGATGACCCGGTTGGTGCAATCAGTGTACATGGTGTCTGTGGAGCACTCGGAACCTTATTTACCGGTATTTTCGGCGAGGGATGCAGCTTTATCACCCAGCTGATTGGTTTTGTAGCAGTTGCGGCATATACCCTGATCCTGGCGTTCATCCTGTTCTTCGTCCTGAAAAAGACCATCGGACTTCGCGTAACCGAGAAAGAAGAGATCGACGGACTGGATATGCACGAGCACGGATGCAGCGCTTATGCAAACTTCCACTTCCACAATGACAAATAAAAAGAATCGATGAAAAAGGATCAATAAAAAGGTGGTGCGGATATGAAAAAGCTGACAGTTATTGTCAAACCCGCGAACCGGGAGGATGTCATCGACATCATGGAATCGTGTGCCGTGTACGGCGTGATGGAAACGGATATCACCGGATATGGAAACCAAAAGGGTTACCGGGTGATGTACCGCGGAGCCATGAGCGGACCGAATGTACTGATGAAATGCAAATTCGAGACCGTCGGTGACGATAAGACAATTGAAGTATTAAAAGGCTTCCTGGAAAAGAAGCTGTGTACCGGAAATATCGGAGACGGAAAGATTTTTGTCGAGAAAGTGGCAGATGTCATCCGGGTTCGTACCGGCCAGCGCGGCGAGGAAGCATTATAAAAACAAAAGACAGTAAAAAGGTGCAAAGAGGCAGCCAGAACAGATCGTTCGGCTGCCTCTTCTGAGCTAAAAAAGCCGGAACGGGAGGAATGCTGCATGGTAAGATACATCATAAAACGTTTATTCATCGGAGTGGTGACGATCTGGGCACTGATCACCATTACCTTTTTCCTGATTCGGATTATGCCGGGCAGCCCGTTCGAGGCGGATAATCTTTCCCAGAGCGCGATTGAACAGCTCGAATCAACCTACGGACTGGATGAACCCATGTGGAAACAGTATATTCTTTACATGGAAAATCTGATGCACGGAGATCTCGGCATTTCCTATAAAAAGAACGTTTCTGTTAATACACTGATCGCAAGAGGATTTCCGTACACGCTAAGCATCGGACTTCTCTCTATCGCAGTATCCGCTTTCATCGGTATTCTGATGGGTATCTGGATGGCGACGAGCAAGCAGCTGGCAGTGAAAAACACCTTGCTTGGAATTGCGACGCTGGGGGTCAGTATCCCGGGATTCGTCACAGCGATCCTGCTGATGATGGTTTTCGGTGTCTGGTGGCCGGTACTCCCGATCGTCGGTCTTGGTTCTCCGGCCAACTACATTCTTCCGGTGGCAGCACAGTCATTCGGACAGATCGCTTCGATTGCCAGACTGACCAAGAGTACGTATTCCGAGGCGATCCAGATGGATTACGTAACGATGGCAAGAGCGAAGGGACTTAGCAATCTGTACATCACCGCGCGTCACGTCCTTAAAAATGCACTGATCCCGGTTGTCACCTATTTCGGACCGGCCATCGCATTTCTGATCACAGGAAGCTTTGTTGTAGAATCTATTTTTTCCATTCCCGGAATCGGACGTGAATTTACGAATGCGATCACGAACCGTGATTACACCGTAGTCCTTGGCTTCAGTGTTTTCATCGGTGTGATTATCACCGTTGCAAACCTGGCGGTGGATATCATTTGTTCCCTCATTGACCCGAGAATCAAACTGACAAACTAGGAGGAGAACATTATGAGGAAATTATGGAAAACAACAGCAACACTGGCAGCGGCTGTTCTTCTGGCAGGATCCCTTGCCGGATGCGGAAGCAGCGGAGGAAGCAGCAGCTCTTCCGGAGGAGGCAAAAGCGGCAGTACTTCCGATATGATTGTAACAACGATGTATACCGAGGCCGGAAGTCTGGACAGTGCAGGAGAGAGCGGTTTATGGTGGTGGTCCTACGATGATGTGTGTATGGCCCCGATCATGGAAATGAAAGAGGACGGTTCCTGGGATTACATTCTGGCAGAAAGCGTTGATGTCAATGAGGATATGACACAGTACACCGTACACCTCCGCAGCGATGCAAAATGGAGCAACGGAGACGATGTGACAAGTGCCGATTTCAAAAATACCATTGTCCGCGCACTGGATCCGAACTGCAAGAGTGGTTATTCCTCAATGCTTTACCCGATTGCGGGAGCTGAGGAAATGTACAACGGAACCGGCGATGAGAGCGGTCTTGGTGTAGACACCAGCGATGACAAGACCATCGTGTTCAACTTAAAGGAGCCATGCGCTTACTTTGAACAGCTCTTTGTACTTCCGGTTTATATGCCGACGCATCGTGAGCTTCAGACCGAGACCAACGGCGACTGGGCAATGGGAAATGACATGGATGCGCTGGTAAGCTGCGGACCGTACTACCTCGCAGAGTATGTACCGAACCAGTACAGCGTTTATAAGAAAAATGAAAATTACGTTCAGGCAGACCGGATCAAAACCGATACGATCAAAAAAATGGTTATGGACGATACACAGTCCATCATCAATGCGTATAAATCCGGTGAGCTGAACTTTATCTCAGTAGATTATACTGTTATGGATGAGTATAAAGACAGCGATGAGCTGATTACTTCTCCGGCCATGACAAGCTACTATGTATTATTTAATGTAAATGAAGCTCCGTTTGATGATGTCCGCGTCCGCCAGGCATTCTCCATGGCAGTCAACCGCGATGAGGTAGCTTCCGCGTGCGGTTCCTCTTATGAGGCGAGTGATTTCTTCGTAGCAAAACATCTGAAATCCTCTGCAAGCGGCAAGGACCGGGCAGAGGAAGCAGAGGAAGATCCGATCGGCTTTGATCCGGACAAGGCAAAAGAGCTTCTGGCAGAGGCCGGTTACCCGGATGGAGAAGGCTTCCCGGCTATCACCTACAAATACCCGAGCCTCCAACTTGACAGCGATATGGCACAGGCCCTGCAGGCACAGTGGAAAACAAACCTTGGTATCGAGGTAGAGCTTCAGGCAGAGGAGCAGCAGGTACAGGTAGCAGAGAGAAGATCCGGTGATTTCCAGCTTGCCCGCATGAGATGGACTGCAGACTTTACCGATCCGTTCACCTTCCTTTCCATGTACCGTTCCAACGACAGCTACAACGATAACAAGACCAATTGCCCGGAGTATGACGAACTGATGGCACAGTCGAATGAGGAAAGCGATCCGACCGCCAGATTTGAGCTGCTGCACCAGGCTGAGAGCGTACTGGTAAACGACTACTGCTTCGGCGTACCGGTACTGAACTCTTCCAATATTTATCTGGTAAGCACCGACATCACAAACTTTGAGATTGACCCGTCCAGAAACATGATCCGTACCAAATATCTGGTATTGGGAGACAGCTCTTCTGAGTCTTAAGCAAAAAATCGGAAAACGGGAAGGCTCCGCAGATGGCTTAGCAGCTGTTTCGAGGGGAGCCGTAAAACGGTAATTTTCCGGAAAAAAAACAATAGAAGCCGTGAAAACAGGAGGAAATGAATATGGAAGTAAATAAAATCATCAGCCACGCATTACAGAGTATGCCGCCGAGCAAACGTCAGAAAGCATTTGCGAAGGACACCTCAAAACTGATCCATATGGGATTAAACGAAAACAATTACGGAATGTCACCGAAGGCAGTGGCGGCACTGGAGGACTCTATGGCGGGAAGCCATTTTTATCCTGATTTTGCAGCAGTACTGCTGAAACAGAAGGTAGCGGAGCAGTACGGATTAAAAGCAGAAAATGTACTGACCGGCGCCGGATCGAGTGCGATGATCGATATGATCGGACTGACCTTTCTGGACGAGGGAGATGAGGTGCTGTTTTCCGCTCCGACCTACGGGGCATTTGCCGATATGGCATACTTAAACGGCGGTGTGCCGGTTTCCGTACCGGTTACCGAAGAGCAGAAATTTAATCTCCCTGCCATGAAAGAAAAAATTGGTGAAAAAACAAAAATCGTGGTGATCTGCAATCCGAATAACCCGACCGGAACGTATGTGCCGATCGGGGAGCTGGAAGCATTCGCAGATACCCTTCCGGAGGACGTTCTGTTAGTGATGGATGAGGCATACATGGAATTTGCCACCGAGCCGGACTGCTGTAGTATGGTCGATTATATGAAAGCGCATCCGGAAAAACCGATTCTGGTTCTCCGTACCTTTTCCAAATATTATGCGATGGCAGGCCTTCGTGTCGGCTATGCGCTGGGCTCCGAAGAGCTGATTGGAATCATGCGGAAATGTTCCGCTTCCTGTAACCTGAATGTCTGTGCCCAGAAAGCGGCAGTGGCAGGCCTGGCAGACCAGGAATATTATCAGGAGCAGAAAGCCAAAATCGTGGAGGGAAGAGAATATCTGGAAAAAGAGATGGCAGCGCTTGGCTGCAGGGTTTATCCGTCCCAGTCGAATTTCATCTACTTTGATACCGGAAAAGATCCTGCTTGGATTCAGGAACAGCTGATGGAAAAGGGCATCCGTATCGGTGCCTTTGAGATGAGCCGTGTAAGCGTGGGAACGATGGAAGAATGTCAGCTGTTTCTTCAGTACCTGAAAGAGATTCTGGAAACGTCACAGGAATAAAAAGCCGGCCGGATGCGACACGGCATGAATCGTTACAGAAACCGTATAGATTTTGATACCGGATTGCTACGTGCTTTGCACTCCCGCAATCTTCAGAAACATTTGTAATCCGCTCATTTTTCTCCGAAAAATGGTTACTTACTCATGTTTTTGATCTTTTGACCCTGGTATCAGTACATAAAAAAAGAGAGAAGAGACCGGATTTTGCATAGGAAAATCCGGTCTCTTCTCTCTTTTTTCCATAAGGATGGCCAAAATACAGAGAAAAAACAATCTTTCGGAAATTAAGGCTTGCCATTCGATGAAAATTGGAATATTATATGTGCAAACGCCTATAGATGAAAAACGATGTTACACATCCTGAAAGGGGAAAAAAGATATGCTTTTTAAAACATACCAGAAGATTACGACTTTATTTAAACAACATCATGGCTATATGAGCTTTTCAGACCTCCGCGATCATCAGGTGACCGTACTGCAGCTTGCAGAAATGGAAGAGGAAGGAAGTCTTGAACGTTTTGCACGCGGATGGTATTGGTGCAAAGAGTGCGGCTATGAAAAGCCAAAGGACTATCAATATATAGAAATTGCAAAGGTGAACCCGCGCGCTGTGATCTGCATGGACAGCGCCGCATGGCTTGCCGGAATGCTGGAAAAGGAGCCGGAAACCATTGCGGTTGCCACATCCCGCACAGACCGGAAGAAGATGGAGCTGGAAAATTTTGAAATCAGACGTTTTTATTTCCAGAATGCAGGTCTTCCGGGCGAAATCTGTGAGAAAGAAACAGAGTTCGGATCCTACCGCTATTATGCACCGAAAAGAACCTTCTGCGACTGTCTCCGTCTGAACAACAAAATACCGGAAGAGGTAAAAGAAGAAATTTTAACCTGGTGTCGGAAACAGAATTATCCGAAAGAAGAGATTCTTGCCTATGCGAACAAGCTTCGCGCCGTAAAAAATATTGAAGAAGAATACCGGAAATAAGGAAAAAGGATACGAAACCGCAAAGAGGCTCCCGCCGGAAAACCACCAAATGGATTCCGGCGGGAGCTTTTATGCTTGTGCGCAGATACAACTTATGACGGATCGGAAGAAAAGGAAGCGAGCTTGGCGAGCAGCAAATCATAATAATGCCCGGCATAGCGGCAGAGATAATCGGGCGCGCCCTGATACGAACCGGTCTCTAAAAAGGAAGCAGCTGCACAGGTACGGCAGATCGGCCGGAAACGGCATTGCCGGCATTTTGTGCTAAGCGAAAGATTCCGGGCTTTTGCGGAAACCGTTTCCCAGGCTGCCAAAAAGCCGAGATCAAAGACCGGCGCCGACAGCTCTGAAAGCATGACACAGGGGAAAAGCCGGCCCTGCCAGTTGATAAAGAAGGAGCAGTTCCCGGCAAGACAGGAAATGTGGCCGTCCCCCCGCGGGAAAGCAGGGTCGTTGACACGACGGACGGATTCCCGGACATATTGCCGGAAAATATCGGCATCCAGCTGCAGCTTCAGTGCCTGAAAGGCCAGCGCGGCAGCGTCCTTGGGGTGCAGGCGTACCTGCGCATCGAAGGGAAGGGAGCGTTCCCGGACGGCGGGCATCATATAGTGATCGGCGTGGACAGGGACACCGAGCTCTTTTCCGAGGGCAAAAATCCTGGAAAAATCCTGCGGATTCTTTTTGGTCACAGAGCAGCTGATTTTCACATCCACGTTTCGTGCGCGGAGCAGCCGGACTGCGCGAAGAGTCTGATCGAAGCCCTGCGGAAAATGGCACAGACGGTCGTAGGAAGCGGCATCGGCACCGTAGAGTGTGATGTTGATGCGGCGCGGCGGGTATGTGGCAAAAAAATCAGCCCAGGCTTCATCCAGCAGAGTTCCGTTTGTATTGATGGTAAGAATCATGCCCAGATTTCGAAGCCTGCGATACAGCGTTTTAAAATCCGGAAAGAGCAGCGGCTCCCCACCGGTCAGAAGAAGAAAAACAGTACCGGCCTTCTGCATCTGCTCTGCAAGGCGAACCCATTCCTCCACCGTGCGAAGCCGTCCCTGCCGTTCCATTTCCGAACGGGACAGACGGACATAGCACATGTCGCAGTTCATATTGCAAAGCGGCAGAAGCTCAAGCGCGCCGGTAACGGGAATGTGCTTCTGGCGGGCTTTCTGGAGGAGGGAACGCTCAAAGGTCGAAGCGTCGTCCATATAGTTCATAAAAATTCCTCCGAAAAACAAAAACCGGTCCAGAGGACCAGGGATTAATGGGAACAGAAAGAAAAGGATCGAAACGGTTGGTTCGATCCTTTTACAGTCGTTTGAAAAAATATGATGTTGTGGGAACAATCAGGATTTTGCGGTTTCCCAGGAATTCATGTTTAATTTGGTGGTTGCATGTCCGTTCTTATTGTCTGGACCGCGCCATACAATGACTCCTTCGCCAGGATCCTGTTTTCTATTCCAATTATAATCAACAAATCCATCGTAAAATGCGTCTGTAACACTGGCCTCGTGTGTAGCCCCGCATGGGTGATAATCACCTAAGAATTTTCTATCATCTCCAGAGCCAGTGTGGTTTCCATCAATCTGACCATCACTCTTAGGATAATAGTACAACCATCCTCCACGAGCATCACAGGTAAATTTATAAACCATTCCGCTTTCACAAGCCGCCACATACTCATTTGCAACAAATTCCTGAACCTCGATTACAGGTTCCATCCACTCTTTTCTCATAATGAAACAACCTCCTCTAATAATTGATATTTTAAAGTATCATGCACAAAGTTTAATACGGAATCTTGAATCTTTTCCTCCGGAGCCTCATACTCTTCTGCCGCCTGTGCAACGACCTCCGAAATGGTATGCGGCTGCTGAAATGTATTCCAGAGGAATACGGCGGTATCGTTTGGAACCATTACAGCATTCGAAATCTGACACGCAGCCCCGACGGGAATGATCGCGTATTCTCCTGCGATTTCACGCAGCAGATAGTCGGCGCTGACACGATATTTCTTTTCTTTTATCGTTTGTAACAGATCCGACCAGGTCGGAGAAGCCATTGGTTCCATCAAAACCTCCTCTTGCAAAGTGCCGTGCCTTTTCGGGCGAACACCATTTCTGCCGTCAAACCGGTAAAATAGAAAAAGCGAGCAGAAATGCAATTACAATTATCATTACAAGTAATTATAAGAGAAAAAAGAGAAAAAGTCAAGGAAAAGCAGGAAAGAAAAGGAAGTAAAAAAAGTTACAAGTTGCATTACAGAAAAGGTGCAAACAATTGACGGAGCATCTTTTTTTTGCTATCATAAATGCGGAAAAAGGGATCGTGACACGATGTGTGGAAAATGGAAGATTACAGAGAAAAAAAGAGGAGTTTTTATGGAAAAAACATTTCAGACAGGAAGCTTTTCCTTCCGGCTGCGCTTTCCGGAGGAGCTGGTCCTTCCGGCGGATATGGAAAAGTTTGCGGTGGAAAAGGAGTCGGCAGACTATACCTATACCATTACTATTGTCGATATACTTCCGGAGGCGGAGGGTGAGTTACTTGTAAACCGGGTCGATTTGCAGGTGTTTCGTAACGGGGAAGGGCTGGAGAGCCGCCTGATCGGTGTGAAAGGCGAAGAGCGTCCCTATGCACTGTATCGTGAGACGGCACAAAATCATGCACAGGTGTTTGTCGGAAGATGGTATCTGGATGGAGTTGCAAAATATGAGGTTGTATTTCTGTCTCTTCTTGCACTGGAACGCCGCCTGTCGGAGCGGCCATGCCTGATTCTGCACTGTGCATATCTGGAGTATCAGGGGAAGGCCATGCTCTTTTCAGCACCATCTGGAACGGGCAAAACTACGCAGGCGGGCCTTTGGGAGCAGTACCGGGGAAGCCATACTGTAAACGGTGATAAGGCATTGCTTGAATATGACGGCAAAGCGTGGACAGCAAATGGCTGGCCGGTCTGCGGAACGTCGGAGGTCTGTGAGAACAAAAAACTGCCAATCGGATGCATCGTGATGCTGAGCCAGGCGAAGCTGAACCAGGCGTGGCGGCTTCGCCCGGCGGAGGCATTTACAAGCCTGTACGGACAGATCACCATGAACCGCTGGGATCGGGAGGGGCTGGTGAAAAATCTGGATCTTCTCGAGCGTCTGGTGGGAAAAGTGCCGGTGTATCATCTGGCGTGTGATATTTCGGAGGATGCGGTAAAAACGCTGGAGCAGGAGCTTGTAAGAGATTCGTCCGAAGAAGAAGCAGCAGCGGCGTTGCTGCAAAAAAGCGTGCTGCAAAGAATGGAGAAAAAAGCATGAGGCTGGTAGACACTCGCGCCTATGTCGGAATGCTAAGAGAGCTGGTAGAGCAGGGAAAAGAAGTGCGGATGGTGATTTCCGGGAGCAGCATGGCGCCGTTTCTGATCCACGGACGGGACAGCATTTTTTTTCGTACCCCGGAGAGGGAGCTGCGAAAGGGCGATATCGTATTTTATGAGCGGCCGGGCGGGCAGTTTGTGGTGCATCGGATCTGTGGTGTCCATGGAGAAAGCTACGACCTGATCGGGGACGGACAGACAGAAATCGAACATAATGTGCGGCGGGAGCAGATTTTTGCACGGGTGACACAGGTGGAACGGAAAGGAAAAAGGCTTGCGCCGGGAAGCTTCTGGTGGGGCTTTTTTGAGAAGGTCTGGATTCGCATGATTCCGCTTCGGCCGATGGGAAACCGGATCTATCGCCTTTTACAGGGAAGAAGGTCCGCACACAGGGAAAACGAAAGGAAAAAAACATGATTACAGAAACAGAAACCGCATTCCTTGCGGTGGTTCGTGCGTTTTTGACAGAAGAAAAAGCAGCTCTGGAAGAACTTGCGGCGCTGACAGAAAAACAATGGAATCATCTGTTTGTCATGGCAGCACAGCATTCGCTGCTGTCAGCGGTCTACGATGTTGTGGGTAAAACACCGGAATTTGCGGGGCTTCCGGGGGAGCTGCGCGGACAGGTAAAAACACAGGCGATGCAGAGTATTTTTCAGCAGGTTTCGCGCACAGCGCTGTTTCTTTCCGATGAAAAGGAGCTGGCGCATCTGGGCGTGCAGCCGCTGGTGATGAAAGGAATTGTGTGCAGAAGTCTCTACCCGAAACCAGATCTGCGCCCGTCCGGGGATGAGGATCTTCTGATTTCGGCAAAGGATTTTGCAACAGTAGATGCCTGTTTTATGAGGAAGGGCTTTGTGCGGGACAAAGAAACCGCAATGCCAAATGGTGCCAAAGACGGTGATGCCCCGGAAGAGATGGGCTACATTCATCCGAAAACAGGGGTCTTCTATGAAATACATACCAGGCTGTTCAGCACAGAATCCTCTGCCTATGGTTATCTGAATCGTGCATTTTCCGATGTTTTTGCGCATCCATCCAAAGTGGAAGTGCAGGGGCAGAGCATCTTTACCTTAGAAGAAACGCATCATCTTTTCTATCTTCTCTGTCACAGCTTCAAGCACTTTCTTCACGGCGGTGTCGGGATCCGTCAGATCTGTGACATGGTACAGATGATTCGTGTATATGGAAGAAAAATAGACTGGGAAATGTTCTGGCAGCTGTGCGAAGAGTATCACATGACGTGTTTCTGTATCAATCTGCTGGATATCGGCGAGCGCTATCTGGGCTTTTCCTATGAAGCAAGTGGGGCAGTCCGTGCCGCAAAGAAGCTTCACCCGGATTCCGAAGCGCTTCTGATCGATATTCTCGATGCCGGTTCGTTCGGAAAATCGAGTGCGGGACGAATCCACAGTGCAAACATTACCCTGTATGCGGCAGAGACCGGGGCGGAAAAGTACACAGCCGGGGGAATCTGGAAATCGCTGGTTCCGGAAGCTTCCTATATGAAAAACAAGTATCCCTATGCGGCGAGGTATCCGTTTCTGCTTCCGGCTGCATATGTGCAGCGGATCCTGAAATGGCTGGGGCAGGGAGAAAAAGAACAGAAATCGAGCATTGAAGTGGGTGCGGGACGTGTCGAGCTGCTGAGGAAATACGATATGATCCGTACCGCAGACGGGAAAAAGAGAGGAGACGCGCATGCAGGAAGAATCCAAAGAGAAAAGTAAAGACGCTCCCTTCGAGTCTCTCCGCATCCTGTCGGAGCGATGGAAAAACGGAACGTTCTCGGAAATCATCGATGACTGGAAATGGATTTTTGGCTACAGCGCGCGCTATAAGGGTGCGATTGTTTTTTATACGATTCTCGGTATCTTAAGCACTTCGCTTGGGCTTGTCGGCAGCGTGGCAGGAAAATACCTGATCGATATCATCACCGGATACCAGATACAGAAGCTCCCGCTGCTGCTTTGCATCATGATCGGAAGTACCGTGTTCAGCCTTGGGTTTGAGAGTGTCATCAACCGCATTTCAACGAAGCTTGGTATCGCCATCAACAACGACATCCAGGCGGATATTTTTGACAAAATCGTTGATGCGGACTGGCTGGAAATCAGCAAATACGCAAACGGTGACGTACTCAACCGTTTCAACGGCGACATTGGAACGGTCAGCGGCAACGCAATCAGCTGGCTCCCGACGATTATCATTGCCGTGTATCGGTTTATTGCCACCTTTTTCGTAATCCTGCATTATGACTGGGTCATGGCACTGATTGCTTTTTTAAGCGCACCGTTCCTGCTTCTGATGTCGCGGTTTATGATCCGCCGTCAGCGGGAATACAGCAAAGAAGTACGCGAGATGAGCAGTAATCTGATGAGCTTTGAGGTAGAAGCGTTCTACAATTTTGATACGATCAAGTCGTTTGGCATCGCACCGTATTACAGTAAAAAGATGCGTTGGTGGCAGGGACTTTTCAAGGATATCAGTCTGAAATATAATCTGTTTACGATTAAAACCAATATCGTAATGTCTATTCTCGGGAGTGCGGTGGAGTTTACGGCGTTCGGATACTGCCTGTTCCGTCTGTGGACGCACGACATTACCTATGGAACCATGACGCTGTTCCTGCAGCAGCGGAGTAACCTTTCCGGCGCGTTTGGAAACGTGATTTCGATTATTCCGTCCTTCCTCAACAGCTCCGTCTCGGCACACCGGATCCGTGAGCTCGTAGAGCTGCCAAAAGAGGTCCATATCCCGGAGAGCGCCAAGCTCGATCCACTGGCAAAGGATGGCTTCCGGGTACAGATGCATGGGGTAGAATTTTCTTATATAGAAGGAAACAAAGTAATCACCAGATCGGAGTTTCAGGCCGCCCCCGGCGAGATTGTAGCGCTGGTTGGCCCGTCCGGCGAGGGAAAAACAACGATGATCCGCCTGATTCTCGGCCTTATCCGCCCGCAGGAGGGGGAAACCGTGATCATTGCCTCAAATGGAAAAACGGTTCCCATGAACGCCGAAACGCGTCATCTCTTCGCCTATGTTCCGCAGGGAAATACGATCCTTTCCGGCACAATCGCCGAAAATATGCGCATGGTAAAAGAGGATGCGACCGACGAGGAGATCATCGAAGCGCTCAAAATTTCCTGCGCCTGGGATTTTGTCCAGCATCTGCCGGATACCATCAACAGCCGCGTCGGAGAACGTGGCCGCGGTTTCTCCGAAGGCCAGTCACAGCGGCTTGCCATCGCCCGTGCCGTCCTCCGCGATGCCCCGGTGCTGCTTCTCGATGAAGCCACCTCGGCACTGGATGTCACGACGGAACGAAACGTCCTCCGAAACATCATCCGTCAGCGTCCCAACAAAACCTGTATCGTTACGACGCACCGTCCGAGTGTCCTCGGCCTCTGCCAGAGAGTCTACCGTGTCATGAATGGAACCGTGGCCGAACTCGATGGGGCAGAAGGGGCAAAGATGGTGGAAGATTTTTGACAGAAAAAAGACACAAAAAAGACACAAAGGTCGGAAGAGTGATACTTCAAAGTCAAATCAGTTATAGAGTTGTAAGTCAAAATCCTGCTATAATACAACCATCAAAGGTCACACAACACGATACGTGAAAAGGAGAAAAAGTATGAAGAAAAAAGTGTTAGCAGGCATTCTTGCAGCAACTATGGCATTTTCCATGGCAGCATGCGGAAGCACAGGATCCAGTTCTGATTCCGGTTCCTCCGCAGCTTCCGGAAGCACAGCAAAGACAGAGGAAAAAGGCGAGCCGTACACTGTAACTATGGTACTGCAGGGCAGCCAGCAGCAGGATGAAGAGAGAATCGAAGAAAAAATCAACGAGATTCTGGAGCCGGAGCTGAATGCAAAGCTCGATATCGTTGTTCTTCCGTGGGCAAGCGCATCTCAGCAGTTACAGCTGATGCTTTCCGGCGATGAGAAAATCGATCTTCTGTACACAAATGCAACAACAGCTGTACAGTATATGCATTCCGGCCAGATCATGGATATGTCTGAACTGATTGACAAATACGGCACAAACCTGAAAGATATCTATGGCGAGGATATTGCAAAAACAAATCAGATTGATGGGTTTGTCTATGGCGTTCCGAACCAGATCGAACGAGGCAGCATTCCAGCCATCTTCATGAGAAAAGACCTGGTAGAAAAGTATAATATCAATACCGATGAAATCAAAGAGCCGAAGGATATGGAGAAAGTATTTGAGACCGTACAGGCAGGCGAGCCTGATATGACAATGCTGTTCTCCAGCAACAACAGTGATACGCCTCTGAGCCGTCTGTCCCGCGCTGATGGACTTGGCGATGCCAACACGGGCGCTCTGATGGATCAGACCAACAGCACAACCGTAGAAAACTACTTTGCAAGCGACTGGTACAAGGAGACTGCAACTATGCTGCATGACTGGTATCAGAAAGGCTATATCAGCAAGGATGCCGGAACAAACACAGAAAACTGGAGAACCGTATGCAAAGCAGGAAATCTCTTCTCCTTGTTCTTTGCTTATCATCCAGGTACCCCGGTTGAGTTCCAGAGCTCCACAGGATATGAGTTTGAAATCGTACCGTTCTATGATCAGCCGATCATCAACTCATCCTCTTACGGCGGAATTATCTTCTCTGTAGCACAGAACTCCGAAAATCCGGAAAAAGCAATGCAGGTTCTCGATTATATCTATGGCAGCCCGGAGGTCATGAACCTTCTGAACTGGGGCGAAGAGGGAACCGACTACGTAGTAGAAGATGAAGAAAACGGAATCATCAACTACCCGGACGGTGTAACAGCAGACAATGCAGGCTACAGCTTTAACTGTGGATGGGAGCTTCCGAACCAGTTCATCGCATACAAATGGGATGGATCTGACCCGCAGCTCTGGGACAAAATGCAGGAGTTCAACGCTTCCGGTATCGAGTCGAAAGCACTGGGATTTGTCTTTGATAACAGCGAATATGCGGATCAGGTATCAGCCCTGAACAACGTAATCAGCCAGTACAACGGCGCACTTAGCAGCGGCTCCGGAGATCCGGAAGAACTGCTTCCACAGTTCCTGGAGGCACTGGACGATGCGGGAATCGATGATGTCATTGCTGCAAAGCAGGAGCAGCTGGATGCATTTCTTGCAAAGAAATAGGCTAATTTGTAAAAAGAACACGACCGGGGCGGAAGAAAATCCGGTGTGATACAGTAACCGAAGGCTCCACTCTTACTAGAAAAGATGTGGAGCCTTCTCTGTGAAAGAACCTGAAAAAACAGCCCTCATAAAAGGAGACACGCTTTATGAAAAAAGCAGAGGTTAAAAAAGGAAAAAAGAAAAACGTGCTGAAGGAATACTGGCCGCTTTATCTGATGATGCTTCCGGCACTTCTGTATCTGCTGATCAACAACTATATCCCGATGGCAGGTATGGTGATTGCGTTTAAAAAACTGAATTTTGCGAAAGGTATCTGGGCAAGCCCGTGGGCAGGACTTAAAAACTTCAAGTTCCTGTTTGCTTCCAAGGATGCATGGATTATTACAAGAAACACGTTGCTGTATAACGTTGCATTTATTCTTGTAAACATGGTAGTCGGAATTGCCATTGCGATTCTGATTACGGAGGTAAGAAACACAAAGCTCAAAAAGATATATCAGAGTGCGATTCTTCTTCCGTTCCTGATGTCCATGGTTATCTTAAGCTACATCGTATATGCGCTTCTGAGTGCAGAAAATGGTCTTGTCAACAACTCGATCCTTCCGTTGTTCCACATTGACCCGATTCAGTGGTACCAGAAACCGAAATACTGGCCGGCGGTCCTGATCATCGCGAACTGCTGGAAGGGCGTAGGATACGGATGCCTGATCTACATTGCATCGCTGATCGGTATCGATCCTTCCTTCTATGAGGCTGCCAGACTGGACGGCGCAAGCAAATGGCAGGAGATTACGAAAATCACACTGCCGAGCCTCGTTCCGACCATCATCACCCTGCTGCTTCTCAGCATCGGAAGAATTTTCTATTCCGATTTCGGTCTGTTCTATCAGGTACCAATGAACTCCGGTGTTCTGTTCCCGACCACAAACGTTATCGATACCTATGTATACCGCGCCCTGATTGAGCAGGGAAATATCAGTATGTCATCTGCAGCCGGTGTATACCAGTCTCTGGTAGGCTTCTGTGTCGTAATGTTGAGTAACTGGATTGTCCGCAGAGTAGACAAAGACCAGGCATTATTCTAGGAGGATGGAAGTATGACAAATTCAAAAAAAGCAAAACGTTTCCAGTTCTGGATTAATGTAGTACTCATTCTGATTACGTTATCCATTGTACTGCCGTTTGTACTCGTATTTATTTCCTCGCTGACCGATGAAAACACACTGATCCGCAACGGATATTCGTTCTTCCCGGAGAAATTTAGCTTTTATGCTTACTCCTATATCATCCGTCAGGGTGAGAAAATCCTGAGAGCGTACGGAATCACCGTTTTTGTAACGATTGTTGGTACCGCTGCAAATATTGCGATGTCCGCTCTGTTGGCATATCCGCTTTCTGTTAAAAAACTGCCGTACCGCAGAGCAATTACCTTTTTCGTATTCTTTACGATGCTGTTCAACGGCGGACTGGTGCCGACCTACTTGATGTATGTAAATTATCTTCACATCAAAAACACGATCTGGGCGTTGATTGTTCCGGGCTTCCTGTTAAGTGCAAACAACGTGCTGATGATCCGAAGCTACTTTAACACCAGTATCCCGGACGCGCTGTTCGAGGCGGCCAAAATCGATGGCGCAGGACACATGAAGATTTTCACCAGCATCACACTGCCGCTTGGAAAACCGATTCTGGTAACCATGGGACTGTTTTCCGCACTTGGCTATTGGAATGACTGGACAAATGGTTTATACTATTTATCAGGAAATGAAGGCCAGAAGCTTTACAGTATCCAGAACCTGCTGAACCAGATGATCACCGATATTCAGTACCTGGCAAGTGGAAAAGTAACTGGAAATATCGGTGCCGAGGTGGCAAAGCTGCCGACAACCTCGATCCGTATGGCAATCGCATTTATCGCCATGCTGCCGCTGTTTATCATCTATCCGTTCCTTCAGAAATACTTCGCAGAAGGTATCACACTTGGCGCGGTAAAGGGATGATTTTCCATGCAGGAATAAAAAAGAGAAACATTTCGGTGTTTCCGACATAAATCAGAAAAACAGTACAGACTCATGGAAACATGAGGTGTACTGTTTTTCTGCTGTATTATATTCAGAAAAAAAGATCAGTTCGTAAAATCAAACACGGAAAAATTTCGAGCGTACCGGAACAGAAAAAAGGAGGAAACTTCATGCGTATTTCAAAACAGACGAAAAAAACAACACTGGCGCAGCAGGGGCGTTATCTTTTGATCTGCCTGCTGAGTATGCTGCTGCTTTTTCTGGCTGGGAGCGTGCTTATTCTGAACCGGACGCAGCGGCAGGTATATGAGCAGCTGGAAGAGATTTCAAAGCTGTATACGGATGAGCTGGATAACCGTTTTTTTCGAATCAGCCGAAACCTGTTCTCGACTGTAATGGACGGCTCCAACCCGGATTCTGCGTTCTGGAAATATATGGATCTGATGGAGAAGGATCAGTATGAGGAATATGTCATTACGCAGCTGCGAAGGAATTATGTATCTGCAGCGTGGGATTTTGGAACGGATTACAATGTTTTTCTCTATACGCAGAAGGATGACAGCTTATATCAGCTGAGCATTTCCTCCGACGGGCTTTACGCCGTTGACCCGTATCTGCAGGAGGCACTGAAGCGCCGGATCAAAAGCCTGTCGCAGCAGGCGTATGCAGTCAAGAAAAAATGGACCGTGATGTGCCAGGGAGACGATATTTATATGCTCAAGGTAGCGCAGAGTCAGGGCGTTGGACTCGGCTGCTACGTCAATCTGAAGACAATTCTGGAACCGTTCTCTGAACTGTCTCTTGGGAAGAGCGGCTATGTCAGCCTCGTTGACCAGAACGGAAAAAGCATCGGAATACTGACGGAAAAAGGAATTGTAACGGACGATTCGAAAATTGATACTGACAATTACACCTTCCGGCAGGAGCTTTCGCAGGCACCGTTTGAAATCCGGATTAAAATCTCCTGGACGGGAGTCTTAAATCTGATGACGGGAAGTGTGTTTGCCCTTCTTGGCGTTGCTTTTCTGATGGTGATTGCCGGTTCCGTGCTGCTGTTCCACCTGGAAACAAAAATCCTGAAGCCGGTCGGTATGTTTACGGAAAATCTTCAGAAATATGACAATGGGGACCTCACCTATCAGATGTCGGAAGGAAACCTGGTAGAGCTGGAGCAGATTGACGATAAATTCCGAAACATGATTCACCAGATCCGCCGGTTGAAGATCACGCTGTATGAGCAGGAGCTGCAAAAACAGAAAATCGAGATGGACTACCTGAAAATCCAGATCCGCCCGCATTTTTATATGAACTGTCTGAACTTTATCTACAGCATGATCGACTTCGGTCAGTACGACCATGCAAAGTCGATGAGCCGTATTACGTCCGATTATCTTGCGTATATTTTCCGGAATACAAGCGAGATGGTGCCGGTAACGGCGGAGACGAACCACTGTGAAAATTACCTCAAAATTCTGCTGCTGCGCTATCCGGAAAAATTCACCTATTATTTTGAGGTTCATGAAGAGGTGGAAAACGCAGTAATCTTCCCGTTCCTGATTCAGGTGTTTGTAGAGAATGCGGCAAAACATGCCCTGACGCTGGAGAAGGTTCCGCTGATTTCCGTGACGGTTTACCCGGAGGATCGCGGAGACGAAAAGTATGTCAACATTTATATTTCGGACACCGGAAACGGCTTTCCGGAGGAGACGCTGCAAAGGCTGAAAGCAGGGGAAGATATTTCCGAGCATGGAAAGCATATCGGAATCGAAAACTGTCTGAAACGATTCCACTATTATTATGGCGATTCCGGCGAGATTCATTTCGATAACAGTCCGCTCGGCGGAGCGATTGTAGATATCCATATTCCATACAGGACAGGGGGAGAAGAACATGAAACTATTGCTCGTGGATGATGAAGAGTACGTGATTGAAAGTATCAAAAGAAACCTCGATCTTACAGAGACCGGGGTGAGCGAGGTGTACACTGCGTTTTCCGTACAGCAGGCGAAAAACATCATGGGAATGGTGGACATTGATATCGTGATCAGCGATATCGTGATGCCGGGCGGAACGGGATTCGACTTTGTGGAGTGGGTCAGAAAAGAGGAGCTGAAGGTCCAGGTCATATTCCTGACAAGCTATGCGGAGTTTGACTATGCCAGAAGAGCGATTCAGCTGAACAGTGTCGATTATCTGCTAAAGCCCATCGATTTTGACAAGCTGAAGGAGGCCGTACAGCGTGCGGCGGAATCCGTTGCGAAAGAAAAGAAAATACAGGATCTCAGGCAGGAAAGCATCAAGTGGAACCAGAACAGAAAAATTCTGCAGCAGGATATCTGGAAGAATGTGCTGAAAGACGGCTTCTCCGAGGAAAAATTCTGCGAAACGGCAGCACAGCGTCAGCTGCCATACGGACCGGGACACTATTTCCGGCTGATTTGTCTGATGCCGGAAATAAAGAGCAATAAGCGGGAGATGTGGGATACCGCGACCATGGAGTTTGTGATCGAAAATGTGCTGTCGGAACTGTATGAGGAAACGGATATTGCGGTAGATACTGTTTTTTACCAGGAACCGGGCAGCTACTGGATTGTTACACAGTCAAAGGAAAAAGCATTCCCGCAGGACAGTGAGCGGGACTGTGAAATTCTGCGGCAGTTTGTTGCGTGGATGAATGAAAAAATCTATCTGGAGCTGTGGTGCGGTGTCGGACAGTGGGAATCTGTACTGGGGATGCAAAAGCAGAGCCGGAATCTTCAGAAAATGCGGGAGGGAAGCCTTTCCGTGCGGAACGAGGTGCTGTTTCTGAACGAATTTCAGGCTCCGCAGACCAGCTACGAAAATAAGGAGCTGGATGTATGGAAAGCTCTGCTTTCGGAGGAAAAACCGGAGGAGCTGCTGGAGCGGCTGCAGAAATACCTTGACCGGACGGAGCGGGAAGGAATGATTACCAGGGAGCTTCTGGTAGCACTCCGTACCGATCTGACGCAGGTGGTGTATGCATGGCTTTCGGAACGGGAGATCAAGGCGTATGCACTGTTTGCAGATGCGGATATGGAAAACCTGCATCGGAATTCCCTTTATGGCAGAGAAGAGATGATGGAATATGCCGGGGTACTGGTTCGGAAAGCAGTTCAGTACAGACAGTACATCAACAAATCAGATTCGGTTACGAGTCAGGTATGCGCTTATATCGATGCACATTACCGGGAGGAGATTCACCGGGAGGAGCTTGGGGAGCTTGTCTTTTTGAATACGGATTATCTGTCCCGGATTTTTAAAAAAGAAAAGGGTATTTCGATCAGTAATTATATCATCCAAAAGCGGGTGGAGGAGGCAAAAAAGCTTCTGACACAGAGCACGCTGCCGATCAATACGGTGTCGCTGTATGTGGGGTACAGCAATTTCTCGTATTTTACGAAGATGTTTAAGGACAATACGGGATACGCACCGCTGGAATACCGAAGAAGCTTTAGTGAAAAATAGCGGAAAGCCCCCTTCACATGTCCGGGAAATAACAGAGGATTTTATCACTTTCTTACGCACCGGAACAGCAGCAAACAGGTCGGAATAGTGAAAGAAAAAGGTCGGATCAGGGGATATTTTTTTCAGGTCAGATGTGGTAAAATTTCAGTATAAGATTCAGAAAAAACGGAAAAGCGATATTTTTCTGACATTTTAGGGGTTTCTGAAGAAGCAGATACAGCAAAAACGAGGTATGGAGGAGAAAAAATGACCGAGCAGAAATTAAAAGAGCTTCTGGCTGACATGACGCTGGAAGAAAAAGTGAACCAGATGAGCCAGGTGGTGGGTGCCTTCTTCAATAAAGATATGGACATCACGGCGATGGGACCGATGGCGGATAAAGGATTTACGCCGGAAAATGTAGCGCTTTCCGGTTCCATCCTGGGCAGCATGGGTGCAGAAACGTTAAAGAAAATCCAGAAGGATTTTGTGGAGCAGCACCCGCATCACATCCCGATGCTGTTCATGCTGGATATCATCAACGGCTTCAAGACCATTTTCCCGATTCCGCTGGGACAGGGCGCAACGTTTGAACCGGAGCTCTCCGAAAAGTGTGCGGCAGTTGCTGCAAAAGAGGCAGCCGTTTCTGGCCTTCACGTAACCTTCGCACCGATGACCGACCTGGTCCGCGATGCAAGATGGGGCCGTGTCATGGAGTCTACCGGTGAGGATCCTTATCTGAACGGTCTGTTCTGTGCCGGAATGGTGCGCGGATTCCAGGGAGACGATCTGAAGGAGCCGTACAAGATTGCTTCCTGTGTGAAGCATTTCGCAGGCTATGGTGCTCCGACAGCAGGAAGAGACTACAATACGGTAGAGCTTTCCGAGCATACCTTCCGTGACTTCTATCTGCCATCCTACAAAGCCGGTATCGATGCAGGCGCAGCGATGGTAATGACTTCCTTCAACACGGTAAACGGTGTTCCGGCAACCGGAAACAAGAAACTGATGCGCGGCATCCTGCGTGACGAGATGGGATTTGACGGAGTTCTGATTTCCGACTGGGCGGCAATCGAGGAGATTATTTACCACGGCTACTGCGCAGACCGTGAGGAGGCAGCTGTCCGCTCCGCCGAGGCAGGCGTTGACATTGATATGATGACCGGTATTTACTGCGAAAACCTGTGCCGTCTTGTAAGAGAGGGCAAGATTTCCGAGGATCTGATCGATGAGTCCTGCATGCGTATTCTGGAACTGAAAAACAAACTGGGACTGTTTGAAAATCCGTATAAAGACGCAGACGAGACGAAAGAAAAAGAAGTCATTCTCTGCAAAGAGCACCGCGATCTGGCAAGAGAAGCCGCAAGAAAATCGTTTGTCCTGCTGAAAAACGAAGAGAAAATCCTGCCTCTTGGCAAGGAGAAGAAGATTGCCTGGGTCGGACCGTATGTCCACAGCAGAAACCTGATGGGCGCTTGGTCCTTTATCGGAGATGCAAAGGATGTGACAAATCTGGAAGAGGCCGTAAAAGCGCAGGCAGATACGACCAACATGAGCTTCCATGCAGGCTCTCCGATGCTTGGCTCCGACATCCGCCTGGAGGGCTTCGGCGAGGCGATGGAGCAGTCCACCACGCCGGAAGAGGAAGAAGCAATGCTTCTTGAGGCTGTAAACGCAGCAAAAGAGGCCGATGTTGTCGTTCTTGCGATCGGTGAGGATCGTCTGCAGTCCGGCGAGGCAACCAGCAACGCGAACATCCGCATCCCGGAAATCCAGCAGAGACTGCTTGAGCGCGTTTCAAAAGTCAATGAAAACGTTGTCGTTGTCCTCTTCAATGGCCGTCCGCTCGACCTGCGAGATGTCGTATCGAAAGCAAAAGCCGTTCTTGAAGTGTGGATGCCGGGTACCGAAGGTGCCAATGCAATCGCAGACGTTGTTTTTGGTGCATACGCTCCAAGCGGCAAGCTGACCATGAGTTTCCCGTACTCTGTAGGCCAGGTGCCGGTTCACTACAACGAATATTCCACCGGAAGACCGCATGTGCCGGGCAAGGACAAAGACCGTTTCCGTTCCAAATACCTCGATATCCCGAACGCACCACTGTTCCCGTTCGGATATGGTCTTGGCTACACCAGCTTTGCAATTTCAGATGTGAAACTGGACAAGGCAGAGCTTGGCATGGAAGATGAGATTAAAGCCTCCGTAACCGTGAAAAACACCGGCGATACAAAGGGAACCGAGACCGTACAGCTTTATATCCACGACGTAGCCGCATCTGTGGTACGCCCGGTGAAAGAGCTGAAAGATTTCTGCAAGGTAACCCTTCAGCCGGGAGAAGAAACCGAAGTCATCTTCAAAATCACAGAAGAAGAGCTTCGCTTCCTGACAGAAAATGAGCGTGTAGAAAGTGAAAACGGTGCTTTCGAAGTCTTCATCGGAAGCGACAGCACGACAGAGAATAAGGCAGAATTTGTGCTGAAAAAATAAGAAGCAATACTGGGATGTAGCGTAAGCGGAATCAAGATGGGGGTCTGAATCGCTACGGAAAGATAAAAGAAAAGCCAGCCACAAAAAGCGAAAAGAATTTTGCTTTTGCGGCTGGCTTTTTTCTGCCGGTACCGTATTGACCCTTCTGTTAAAACAAAGTAAAATAGAAATTGATATTGGGACGAAAGAGAGGAAAAGAGATGGGGTACTTAGGAAACAAGTTACAGGGGAAATACCACAAAGACACATTCCAGACCGCCGTCAACATGGCGTGGCCGGCGATCGTGGAGTCGTTTTTCATTGCATTTGCGGGTCTTGTAGATTCGCTGATGGTAAGCTCGCTTGGCTCCTACGCAGTTGCCGCGGTCGGTCTGACGACACAGCCGAAGCTGCTTGGCCTGGCGTTTTTCTTTGCGCTGAATGTGTCGATTTCTGCTCTCGTTGCGCGGCGGCGCGGAGAGCAGAGGCAGGGTGCGGCGAATGAGACCCTGGTGACTGCGCTTGTATTTATTATCCTTGCGGTAGCTGCATTCAGTGTTGGATTTGTGGCGTTTGCAAGTCCGATTATCCATCTGTGCGGTTCAACGGCGGAGACTCATAATGGCGCAGTAACATATTTCCGTATCATCATGGGCGGTATGATTTTTAACTGTATCCAGATGGGGATCAACTCGGCACAGCGCGGTGCGGGCAATACAAAAATCACGATGCGCACAAATGTAACATCAAATACGATTAATATTATCCTGAATTATCTTCTGATCAACGGCCATTTCGGGTTCCCGGCGCTTTGCGGCACTGGCAACCGTCACAGGAACGGTTGTCGGATGTGTGATGAGCATCCTTTCCATCACAAAGCAAGACGGATTCCTGAATCTTGGCTATATTCTGAAGAACAAAATTAAACCGACGCTTGCAGCGTTCATCAGCCTGGTCAGGGTCGGGTACAGTGTGTTTTTCGAGCAGGTTTTCATGCGGATCGGCTTTATGATGACGGCGATCATGGCGGCCAAACAGGGAACCGATGCGATGGCGGCACACCAGGTCGGCATGAATATTATGTCGCTTTCGTTTGCGTTCGGCGACGGCCTCCAGTCCGCAGCGGTTGCACTGATCGGCCGGAGCCTTGGCGCAAAAAAGCCGGATCTGGCGAAGGAGTACGGCAGAACGTGCCGTCTGATCGGCGCGGGCATCGCAGTATGCCTCGTTGCCATTTATCTTTTCGGCGGAAGATGGCTGTACAGCCTGTTTTTCGAAGAACAGCATATCATTGAAATCGGTGTCAGCATCATCCATGTCATTATCTTCGTCGTCATTTTCCAGATCTGTCAGGTTATTTACATGGGATGCCTGCGCGGTGCGGGAGATACGCTTTATACGGCAGTTGCATCTATGATCAGCGTTACATTTATTCGTACGATCGTTTCGTATCTCGGCGGTTACACGCTGGGGCTTGGCATCGTCGGAATCTGGTTCGGCGTGCTGGCGGATCAGATGTCACGGTTTATCTTTGCAACGATCCGATTCAAACAGGGAAAATGGGTGAAAATTAAGATTTAATCGAATCAAGCAGCGAAGCGGATTGCGAATATCCGCTTGACGTAACGATTCAGAGCCATGCGAAATGGTACTCTGAATCATTACCAATATAAAACTAAAACAGGAGGAAGCAAAACGATGTACAAATTTGACAGAGAAGCCTATGACAGGCGGATGGAGTGGTACCGCGACGCACGTTTCGGCATGTTTATCCACTGGGGACTTTATGCCATCCCGGCACGCGGAGAATGGGTGCGGAGTACCGAGCAGATTCCAAAAGAAGATTACATGAAATATTTTGAGGAGTTCAATCCCGTTGATTTCGAGCCGCGGAAATGGGCAAAAGCGGCGAAAGAGGCCGGCATGAAATACATGGTTCTGACTGCCAAGCATCACGATGGATTCTGCCTCTTCGACAGCCAGTATACCGATTTCAAATCCACCAACACGAAATGCGGCCGCGACCTCGTTGCAGAGTACGTTGATGCCGTCCGCGCAGAAGGACTGAAGGTTGGTTTGTATTTCTCCCTGCTCGACTGGTTCCACGACGATTTTCCGCACTATGGCGACCGGAATCATCCGATGCGGAACAACCCGGCATATAAAAACGATGACCGCGATTTCGACCGCTACCTGACCTACATGCACAATCAGGTACGCGAGATCTGCACAAACTACGGAAAGCTCGATGTGCTGTGGTTTGACTTTTCCTACGATACGCTGCGCGGCGAAGCATGGAAAGCGACGGAGCTGATCAATATGGTGCGGAAGCTCCAGCCGGATGTCATCATCGACAACCGTCTCGAGGTGAGCGGAGAGGGCTACGGTTCTCTGGCGGCCGGAAATCCGACCCCGTACCACGGCGACTTTGTGAGCCCGGAGCAGATGATTCCGCCGAACGGCATCCAGGATGTAAATGGAAACGATATCGCCTGGGAATCCTGCGTTACGATGAACAATCACTGGGGTTATTGTGCCAACGACCACTTCTTCAAACCGGCTCCGATGCTGATCAAAAAGCTGGTCGAGTGCGTATCGAAGGGTGGAAACCTGCTTTTGAACGTCGGCCCGGACGCCAGGGGAAATATCCCGGAGGAGTCGATCGAACGGCTGGCTGAGATTGGAAAGTGGATGAAGAAAAACGGCGAGAGCATTTACGGCTGCGGAAAAGCCGGTATTGAGAAACCGGACTTTGGCCGTGTGACGCGCCACGGAAACCATCTGTATTTTCATGTCTATGAAAATACCGTTGGGCCGCTGCCTCTGCCCGGTGTGAAAAAAGAAGAAATCCAGGCGATCCGCTACGTTGCAACCGGCGCGGAAATCCCGGTTTCCACAAGCTGGGTACACAGCGATTATCCGACTATGGCATTCGCCGATCTCGGCGAAGACCCGGTATTGCCGGATGGAGTTGATACAGTCATCGATGTGATTCTGAAAAAGTAGAGGGTAAAGCATCAGCCACAGTTTTCCGAAAGGATTCCTGTGGCTGATTTTTTGCGCGGCCGGAAATTTCGTTGAAGTTTCCTGCCCCGTAAAATCGGATTTGATCCTGGAGTGTGTCTGAAAAATCAGTTCCGAAATCTGCAAGTCCCACTTTGCGGAAAAGTCTTACAAGTTCTTACAAAATTCTGTATTTTTCGCTCCGACGATTGACAGTTCTGGCAGAAAAATGCATACTGAAAAAAACGCAAGATCACAGCCCGTGCCTCGAATTTTAACCGAATCAAGCAAGTAGCGAAGCGGATTGCGAAGATCCGCTTGACTCCTTTTCCTGCGCAGGGAAGGATAAGAGCTTTCGGAGTGAGAAAAGGGCAGTCTGTTTTTAGAAACGAAGCAAGAGAATCACAGTTTCGTTTTACAAGAAAAAAAGAGGGGGAATAAAACATGATTCGTCTGAACCACGTCAGCAAAATTTACGGCGATGGAAGCAAAAAAGCCGTCGATGATCTTTCCTGGGATATCGAAGATGGAAAGATCACCGGATTTATCGGCCCAAACGGAGCCGGGAAAACGACAACATTAAAAATGATCACCGGCATCCTGGCACCGTCCGAGGGAACGATTGAAATCAATGGAAAAGATATCCAGAAGGATCCGCTCGAAGCCAAGCGCCAGTTCGGTTTTGTGCCCGACGACCCGGATGCGTTTCTTCGCGTCAGGGGAATTGAATACCTGAATTTCATGGCAGATATCTACGGTGTCGGAACGGAAGAACGTCAGCGTTTTATCGAAGAAACCGCAAAACGCTTTGAGATGGAAGAGAACCTTTCGAGCCGTATCATGAGCTACTCGCATGGCATGCGTCAGAAAATCATGGTGATGGGCGCACTGATCCACAAGCCGCCGGTCTGGATTCTCGATGAGCCGCTGACCGGCCTTGACCCGCGCTCCGCGCACGAGCTCAAACAGATGATGCGTGAACACGCCGATGCCGGAAACGCCGTGCTGTTTTCCACCCATGTGCTGGAAGTAGCGGAAAAACTCTGCGACCGCATCGCCATCATCCATCACGGCCGCCAGGTATACCTGGGTACCCTGGAAGAATTAAAAGCGGCCTATCCGGATCAGACACTTGAAAATATCTTTTTGGAGATCACCGAACATGCGTAACTTATGGATTCTCACCCGTTTCCTTCTGAAAAGCGGACCAGGAAAAAGCAATCAGAAGAGCGGAAAAAAGAAAGCATTTTCGGACGGAGGACGTATCGTTGTATACCTTCTGCTTGGTGTCTGCCTCCTTCCCGTGTCGGTCTTACTGTTTCTTCTGGGATATTCCGGCTATACCTTCCTGCAGCCGCTCGGTCTGGAAACCCTGCTGATCGAGTTCGTCTGTGCCATCGGCATGATGGTCATTTTCTTCTATGGCCTGCCGCTGTTTCTGAGCGAGTATTACATGGACTCTGACCTCGTAAAGCTTTTGCCGCTGCCGTTTACCCCGGCGCAGATTGTTGGTGCGAAAGGCTTCTGCTGTCTGCTGAACGAATACTATCTTATTGTACTGCTGTTCTTTCCGTTTCTGTTAGGGTACGGGATCAGCGCCAAAATGGGCATTTTTTACTGGATCAATATGATCCTCGCCTGCCTTATTTTCCCGGTTGTGCCGCTCGTTTACGCCGCAGTTTTGACGATGCTCGTGATGCGTCTTTTCAAAAATATCCGAAACAAGGATTTCTTAAGCTACCTCGGATTCGCCGCATCCCTGATTTTTGCGATCGGCATCAACGTATTTTCGCGCAGTATCGGAAATTTTGAAATGCAGGATATCATGAACCTGATGGAAAGCCAGAAGGGCACTCTGCGCGCCTTCCGGACCATTTTTCCGAACCTGCCCCTGATGACCGGAAGCCTTGCAGATGCATCCTTTCTCAAAATGATACTCTACATCGCTACAACAGCCGTCATCCTTGCTGTCTTTTTCGCCCTCGCCTGGAAAATCTACCTCCCGGCTGTCCTCGGCATGAGCGAGACCACCAGCGAAAAACGCATTTTATCCAAAGAAGAAGTGACCCGAACCGTCAAAAGCAAAAATCCGGTCCGCACCTACGCGATGATTGAATGGAAAAAACTGTACCGCACACCGGCCTGGTTCATGAATTGTGTTCTGATGCCTCTCATCTGGCCGGTCTTCATGCTTGGTATTGCCCTCATTTCAATCATTTCCAGCCTTGGCATGGCTAAAACCACCGGCCTTTGGAACCGGCTTGTCGCCGATGGCACTATATTCCGCCTCCTGAAAGGGGAACTGCCCGTCGCAGTTGCCGTCCTTACCGCCGCCGGAATCGCCGTCATGATGTCCATGTTCTGCGTGATCTCCGCCACAGCAATGTCCCGAAAAGGCAGCGAATACATTTACATGAAATGCATTCCGATGAGCTATCACGACCAGATCCGTGCCATGCTGGTAAGCGGCATCCTGATCAGTCTCCTTGGCACCTTGCCATACGCTCTGGTCTTCAACATGATTGCTGTCGTCTTCGGTCTGCATCCGGCGACCCTTCTTTACACCACGGCGATCACGGTTTTATTTACCTTATTCGTCAACTATGAACAGCTCCTTTTTGACCTTGCATTTCCGAAATTAAACTGGGAAAACGAAACCGCCGCCATAAAATCCAACAACCGCTCCCTGATCTCCGTCCTCATCGACCTCACCGTCGGCGCAATCCTGATCGGAGCCGGCTACCTGCTGTACGGAAAACTTCACCTCAACATCCACATCACCACGAGCGTGATGATTCTGCTTACCGCAGTCCTGACCTTCGCCATGCGAACCGCCCTTTTTAAATGGGGCGTTCAAGTGATGGAACATCTGGAAAGCGCTTAACAGTTTCGAGACATAATAACAATATTAAAATGTGATAGAAAAGAGATTTCAGCCAATGTGCGGATCTCTTTTTTTTGCGCTCCTTTCCAATTTCGCTGCGTATTTTCTTTTATCGATTATGCTTCATTGTACTACTAAAAGACCTGTGTGGGCAATCCATTGTTGCCATTCCCCGAAAATTTTAAAAGACGGACAAAAAACAGAGGATTTCTCTCTGCATTTTGTCCGTCTCTCTACAACGTATTTATTGGATTCTCCGTTTACGGAAATGATTTCGGAAATGATGAACTAATTCATCGCCTCACCCTTCAGCAGTCTGCTGATGTGCTTGTACAGAAGCATGGTTACCAGTGATACCACAACACCTTTGATGATATTAAACGGTACAACGGCAAACAGAACAAAGGTCGGAAGGCTTGTAATTGCTTTGTTGACTGCAGATCCCATTCCCACAAGAGCATCCATCGGCATTCCAAAGGCTGCTGCATAAGCCGGAAGCAGTACAAAAGCGTTCAGAAGACCGCCGGCTGCTGCCAGAAATACGGTTCCGACTGCCATACCGATCATGGCATTTTTCTTGGTTTTCTGTGTTTTGTAGATCCATGCGGCCGGCATAACATACGCACAGCCGATCAGGAAGTTTGCTACCTCGCCAACACCTGCGGTGGTACTTCCTTTCATGACAAGGTTCAGCAGAATCTTAATCAGCTCAATCGCAGCTCCGGCAAGAGGTCCCATCGCAAAGGCTCCGATCAGCACCGGAACTTCGCTTAAATCAATCTTGTAGAAACTTGGGGCAAACGGAAGCGGGATGTCAAAAAACATCAATACGACTGCGGCGGCGCCGAGCATTGCCACCTGTACCATGTAACGGGTTTTTCCGATTTGCGACATCTTTGATGTCTGTTTTGCTGTTGTCTGTGCATTCATAACTGCATTTCTCCTTTTTTCTGGAGATCTTGACCGGTTCTGCCGGAAGTAACGAGTCCAAATACGCTCCACGAATTTGAACTCGTTTTCGCGGCAGTCGCCAAGGTCTCGTGCAAGCACGGACTTTGGCTCGTTGCCCGCGAAAAAAAGTGCCCTGAATTCCTTTTCTTGAATTCAGGGCACCAAAAATATTTCCATGCAAATAAACTTTATTTCATCTTCTTTCATCCAGACTTTAACTGTTGGTCCCGGAGTTGCACCGAGTCAGCCGCTGTTTGATATCGCAGCGGGTCGCGGACTATACCGCCAGTAGGGAATCACACCCTGCCCTGAAGATCTCCGTATTTTGTTTTTACAGGAATATTTTATTCATATTCACACAATTTGTCAATACTTTTTTTAGACAATACATTATCTGGTTAGTTTGCTACGCCCATCTGAATTTTTCCTGTGCTCTTATTTTTCAGCACACGCAGATAGCAGATCCGCATATCTCCCTTCAGGACGAGACGGATCTCAGATGCGCCGTCCGTCTGCGGTCTGTCTGCGAGGGAAATTTCAACATCCTCATAAATCGGCTCGCGGTACCGGTTGCGCTCTTTTATTTCTTTCTCCGCATAGCGGTCCAGTTTCGGAGCACTGCGGAACTCGCAGGTTCTTGTGTCACCGGTAAAGCTTCCCATTGAAACACCGTCCACAAAGGCTTCCACACTGCCGCCGCGTTCACTCTTCACATGAAGTGCCAGAACAGCAGCATCGGAAAGATCACAGTCACGGTAAACGAGAACACCTTCTTTCGTCTCATCCTGCACGCGGACTGCCTTGAAATTGAAGTGGCCTTCCGTCAGATACATGTTCTCGTAATCATCGTAGTGGTCTGCCGCGGTAAATGCACTCAGATCGCGTACTCCCCTTTTTCCGCCCGGAATAAAGATTTCTGTGGAAACGGCTTTATCCTTGCAGGATGCGCCTGCATAGATTTCATACGTTCCCTCTTCTACCATCAGTCTGCGGCTGATGACATCGTAGAAGCGAAGCTCCTCTACCGGGATTTCCAGTGCCACGTGTCTCGTCTCGCCCGGGGCAATGTTTTTCACACGGACAAAATCAAGCAGCTGGCAGATTGGTTTCTTCACGCAGGATTCCAAAGCGGAACCGTAGATCTGGACGACCTCGTCGCTTGCGGTATCGCCCGTATTTCTCACATCGAGAGAGATCTGCAGCAGACGGTCGTCTTTTAAGGAAACCTTATAGTTCTCATACGCAAATGTGGTATACGTCAGGCCATAGCCGAATGGATACAATACCTTCCCATCGAAATAGCGGTACGTTCTTTTTCCTTTGATGATGTCGTAATCGTCAATGTCCGGCAGCTGATCGATACTCTCATACCAGGTCATATTCAGACGGCCGGCCGGTGCATAGGTTCCAAGCACAGCTTCTGCCATTGCGCTTCCCATATCCTGGCTTCCCGTTGCAGACATGATGATCGCCGGCAGTTTTTCCATCGCTTTCTGAAGTGTGTACGGATAATTCGTAAACAGCACCAGAACGGTATTCGGATTGACCTCTGCGATCCGGTCAAGCAGCATCTCCTGCTCCTCTGGCAGCTCCAGTGTGTTGCGGTCGATCTCCTCTTTTGCATTGATCACGGAGTTACAGCCGAGCGCAAGTAAAACCTGCTTTTTGCCCCGGACTGCAGCAACTGCTTTTTCAATTCCGTTTTCGACAACCTCCATCGTAATCGGAATTCCCTCCGTCTGCTCGAAGGAGAAAAATCCCTCCGCATCCTTATAAACCGGGTAATGGAAACGGTTGGTCAGCACAACGCTGCCATCCTCCTGCGGCTCCACGTGGAAAATCTCCATCACAAACCAGTCGAAGGCTTCCTCCCGGTCTGCCGCAATCTGTCCCATTTTCGGCTTTTCTCCCTGCGACTCTGAGAGTCTTGCACCGAGGTATTTTCCGGTACGGACACTCTTGAACGTATAGCTTCCCTCACCCCAGTATTCCTTGATAAACACATCCGGCTCATCTGCCATCTGAAGTGTTCCGTCTTCTGCTACGGCAAGACCTTTTCCATCACAGCGGAAAACAACGCGATCCAGACCATCCGCGAATGTAATGTTCTCCTGCTTCAGTACTTCCATCCCCTGTAGGAAGGTTGTGCGGTATGGTGCCGTTCCGCCGTACCAGTCCTGATACCATGCATCACCAAGCGGTCCGACAATGGCAATATCTTCTGCTTTCAGGGCTTTGTCAAGTGGCAGCGCTCCGTTCTCATTTTTCAGAAGTACGATCGATTCGCGGCTCAGCTCTTTACAGAT
>OCHN01000624.1_pt1 | contig 35285 bp, 34 predicted proteins | sample 1538911 | NCBI WGS metagenome assembly OCHN01 (sample SAMN04571736, study PRJEB22368) | human gut metagenome | biome: human gut; material: stool | host: Homo sapiens | place: Luxembourg | collected 2013-01-11 | reverse complement strand
AATCTCTGCTCCCTAGTTAATAATCCTTTAAACACTCATAGGGTTTTCAACCCTACAATTTTTGAAGCCAACTTTTAGTCGACCCTATCTAATTGCGGATTACCAATTATCATTAGGCTTGAAAGTAATTTATTTATTACATCCGCAACGTAATTATATAAAATATACTTCTTTTTTCAAGATTAAAAAGCGAAGATAATAGAAACCTTCACTACCATGTGAATATAACATCTTCACTACCATACTGAAATGTACTGTACTGCAACGTTCTTTTGTAAACATCAGACATAGGCATTCCCCTTCACTACCATGTGAGATCATGCTGTACATCAACGTGAGTATTTCTTTTTCAACTGCTGCAAAACCTTCACTACCATGTAAGATCATGCTGTACATCAACCTCAAATGGCATTACAGACTACTATGGAATTTTAACCTCTTCACGAATGAAGAAAGTATGATTCCAATTCATCTGTACTTTCGGCATTACTGCCAAGGTCCGTGAATCGACCTTATTTAATACATCTATATTCTAGCATACATCCTACACAAAAATGCTAGAAAATTGTGCGAAATGACAGGCAACAAAATATATATCCTTAACCATTGAGCATATCGACATCTCGTATTGAATATTCTGCGTTCTTATCATATAAAAGAGGTGTAATACCGCCTTGATAGTCATATAACATTTCTCTAATACATTCATAATGAACAGCATCGACTGTTGGAAAAACAACAAAAATTCGTTTTATATCTGACATAGATTTCAGTTTCAACAAAGCAAATAATCCGGATGTTATAAAAAAATAGAGCGAATTATAAGACGGATTCATTAAATCCATTGTGTTTGAAACACAATCAGAACTATCCATAAAGGCTTTAGAAAAGCCTTTACTTATATTACACCAATCTAAAACTAAAGTATATTTTGCTTCTAATCCTTCTCGACGCATAATTGCATGGATAGATATTTGCTTTTCTATGTATGGTAGTCGGACTAAATGACTTTCAATAATAATATTGTTTTCCCAATATAATTTGTATTTAAAGTGATAATGCAAAGATAAAGTGACAATTTTTAAATAGTCAGGACAATGCTGGAAAAAGTATGGTGAATAAATATCACATAAAACATCTTCTGGTTTGCGTTGTAATGTTTTGGATAGTTGTTCCGTTAATTTTCTAGATGCGAAAATCGTATTATTTTGCATAGTATTTCCAATAATTCCGTATGTGACATTTAGAAATCTTGATAATTCTCTGTAGTTTTTTAAATTGTTTAGTTTCATTAAATTTAGAAAATATTCTTTTAATGGGTTGTTCACCATATAAATAGCACCCCACCATAATTAATCCAGTAAATCTAACATTTGTTTTTCAAGCTCTTCCTTTTTGCGTTCCAATTCTACTGATGCTTTGACCATCTTTTTCAGATCGTCAATCTGTGCATTGATTTGTAAAATATCTGGGTCCGTTTTTAAAATTAGTTCAATCTGTTCATCTACTTTTCTTTGTCTGTCTTTTTCTAAGACACTGATTCTTGTTTTTAATTTTTCAATTGTTGATTTTCTAGCCATATTTTATATCTCCTTTTATCTAGTACATTTGTCTTGCATAGGCTTCTCTTTGAGCATTGCGTGTAGCTTCCTGCACTTTCTGTTTTATATCCAGATTTGCATAATAAGCTGTCTGAATCGCATTGCTCATATCATTTACTGCCGCATGGCATATCATGTTCGATCTTCTCTGAAAAACAGATTTTATAATCTTTTTTCGAGAATTTCGTTTCAAGTTTTTTTTTGATTTTTCATCATGAGTTTTATTCACTGCGTATTCATTGGAATACTTTTTAGAATTGATTTCCCAATCCAAATTTGTTTTTCTGTTTTCTAACTCATGTAGTTTCTTTTTATCTTTTTCAATGCTGTCAACATCTTTTCTGCCATTAACAATCGTTTGTAAAATCATATTTCCTAAACGTGTTTCAAGCTCATACATCTTTCTACGATAATACTCATCCTGTCTTTTTTTATCATTGCCTTGACCATGTACAATACCGCCATCCTCATCTTCGTACTCATCAATACCCGTACCATAAAGTTCCTTCTGCATTTCCTGTGTTTCTTCTAAAATATTACGATATTCGTCCACAAATGGTTTGATTTCATCCAGTTTATAGATATCCTCAATGATGTCACGAATCTGGTTATGAAATGGGCGGATATTTTTTGAATTGTATTTCATGCTTCCCTTTTCTGGAAGTACATTATTTAATGCAATCAGCCTTTTATAAATATGTTCCAGGCCTTTCTGAGAACTATTTGACCTTTGTATCATATCTTCATAGCCATGCAGCATATTTTTACTGAATCCTATTTCAGATAATGAATCCATTAAATGATTCATAGCTTCATCACGTTTCACATACAGTAGTGTATTGATTTCCATTTCACTTGCAATGGACGATCTAAGGTGATCTATCTGATGTTTAGATAGAGTCTGTTTTCGCTTTGTTTGTTTCTTTTCATAAAAATTAATGTGACAATGTGGATTGTCCGTATTTGTATGATATGAGGATGTCCAAATAACATTATCCGGTTCTAGGTTCATCTTCTTTAAAATTGAATTCATAGATTTTGAAATTAGTTTGTCCATGTTTCTTTTATCAATAATTTGATTTTCTACCGCAAAATCATGGTCGAAAGAAATTATCATTCCGTACAATATAGGTGGCTTGTACTGGTCACATATCATCTGCATACGTAATGCATCAATAGGCTTACCGCCATTTGTTATACTGCCCGCACTTCCTAATCGGTAATCTGCATAATTGAATGCTTCGCCTGTTGATACTAAGGTCTTATCGCAGGCTTCATCACGATCACAGTATTCAAATGCATCAGCTGTATTTACTGTGTTATTTTTTTCTACCGCATTGAGATTTTTGTTTGAGTACTGTGTATGCTGGAATCTATATTTGACAATTATACCTGCCATAGATTAACTCCAAGCATCCGAAAAAGCATTATCATTATCAGTGATTTCAATCTCATCTAAATTTCTTTTCACTTCATCCAAATCTTTATCAGAAGCGTTGGTATCAATAGAGTGTAACCATTCAATGAATTCATCTGACTTCATATAATTACGAATCAACGTTTGAACTGAAATCTTGGATTCTAAAAGATCTATCTTTTTTAAATATTCAATAACATGGGAAAAAACTGATTCCTCTAAATCATCACGTGAAGACCAATACCAGTACATATTTTTTGATAATAATGGTTCTTCTTTTCCGACTCCTCTTGGTGAAACACGAGAGGATTCATTCAATCGCAATTTGATTCCTGCACTTGCCAAAATGGTTGGTGACAATACAATATAACGTGGAATTGCATACTCTAACTCGAATCCATCTTTGCGTACACGTACAATTTCATTTTCCATTTCTTTATACCATGAATATTGAGAACAGTCAGGCAAATAAACCTTGCATGGACCTAGCTTAGAACGATATACAATAATTCCATTTCCATCACTAACATCCATATTCTGAAGTTCGTCCGGTGTAATCAAAGGTTTTTTCTGATGTCCAATATTTACACCACTACCAGTGGAAGTAACATTGTTATTAAAATTATTACTGTACGATTCAACCATAATATCTTCTTCACCAATATTATCACTGATTGATTTACAAACATCATGGTCAGCGCTTGAAATAAAATACCACAAGTTACAGTTTGAACGAATGATGTGTGCAATATGATCACCGTACTTTTCGTTCATCTGTTCATAGTCCTGCAAATATAAATGGAACAGGATATTTCGTGAACGTGCTACAGTCATTTTCCCATCAAAGTTAGGAATCTTTGCCATGTTTCCAAACTCATCTAAAATAAAATGAACACGCTTTTCCAATTTACAGTCATCACGCTGGTTTGCTTCATAAACAAGTGTCTTATATGCACTTTCAATCATCATCGCTGTTATCGGATTATATCTTTTCTTTTCATCTGGATCCACAATAAACAGTGCATGTTTTCCATCCTTGAAACTACGGAAATTAAAATCTGATTTACTCATCACCTTCATCAATTTTCGACTAGTGAATGGTCGAATAGATGCAAGAGATGAAGTTATAAATGACCCTCTTGTTTTGTCTGGTGCAGTGGCGATTGTAGCAAAACTTAATCGAGATACAGATGTTTCATCCAATGACTCCATATATGCGGATAGTACCATCTTTTCTTCTCCATCAATCCTTTTTGTCTTACCAAGTAGAGATATCATTTGTACCAGTGAATAATAATTTTTTTTAGCACGTGCAATGGGAGCCGATGCGACTTCTAATAACGAAGAAATAATCAATGCCTTTTGTCCATCAATCCATATTGGTTCTGAATTTGAATTTCCATCAACAATAGATTCAACCTGATCCTGAGCATATTCATCTGCTTCATCCGGATCTTTAACGGCCCAGTCTGTAATATCATCCAATGGATTCCAATGATCTGAATACTCAGGATTACGGAAATCAATCACATGTACCTTGTAACCTTTCTTCGAAAGGTATAAATGAAAATCGTTATACATTTCTTTTTTTGGATCATGGAAAATCATACTTTCACTTGCCATGCTTGCAAGCATGACCAACTGACGAACAATCTTTCTAGATTTACCAGATCCGGTAGTACCAACACAGTAATCATGAAATGAATCTGTTTCATATAATAAAGTTTTATCTGAAATCATATGCACGGGAGCACCGCCAACATCTAGATGTTGTGTTGTATCAATTGGTGCTTCACCAAAATATTTTTTTTGTTCTTTCAGGGTTCGCCAGCGTGCAGTAGCAATCACGTTAGATTGCTGAGGGCGATTTATTTTCAAGCCAAAAGCTACATAATAAAAACATAATGCCCATATGCAAATACCTGTTATTGCACCGTCCTTTTTATGATTTAAAACTGAATTTATAAAAGAAACATCAAGTTTTAAAAGCATAGTATCAATCATATAGAAGATTAGATAAGAAACCAAAAACACGATTGGAAAAAGACATATCAAAGATAAATAAAGACTTGTTGAAGTTGTAGTAACTGTACTTTGACTTTTGTTTTTTGACATAGAATCAGTCTCCTTTCTAAAGAAATTAAAGAAAAAGTGTGAACACAAGGCTATTTATGCCTTGAAGCTACACTTTTAGATCAAGAATAATGAACAAAAGTTCAGAAATAAAGAAAATGCACCCTGAAGGCATAAATAGCCTTCAGGAAGCACTTTTCAAGAAAAACAGGATGAACATTTTTTGAACAAAGTTCAAAAATCCGACAAAGAAGAAAAACTAAGGAAGAAGGCATAAATAGCTTGCAAACACTGTTTGCAAGGCCCTTAAAAGTTCATCGAATCCGATGTGCTTATCCTGATGACTTTTAGAAGCGTATTTTGTTCACTAAAATAGCGGATAAAAGTCCAACAAAAAAGTGCTTCGTTTGAACCGTTAGAGCACATCATAAGAAGATTAATTAAGGATGACAAACAAGAAAGATATTTAATATTTGAGTACATTAAAGTACGAAAAAAGAATATCAGGAATTGTTTGATTTCACAGAAATTAAGGTACTTAATATCTGTGTTCATCCCAATTTTATAGAAAATAAAAAAGGTACAATATTGTACCAATATGAGAATGAAAAACAGTCCGGACATTTAACTGTTCATGTACTGTTTTTCAAGTTTTTTTATTTTAGATTGTGATAATTTAGGTAAAGTATAATCAACCTGCGATACATTAAATCCATTCATTAGAATGGTTTTAAGTTCGTCTGTACCGTAGGCTAAGAAACCTAACTGCTCCTTTACAATACGATCACAGAAATAAAGATGTGAAGCGTAAGGTTCGTCCATAAAGAACACAACATTTGTTTCAGGATGAAGCAGTTTCACGTACTTACAGATGTTGATACAAGTTGGATCACTGTACCATGATTTTTGTATTAAGAGTAAATAAATATCTTTTATCCCATCCACTGGATTAAAAGCCAAGTTGATAAAATCCTTGTCCAATACATGAAAATTGTCAAACTCATCTTCTGAAAAAAGGCTTCCAATAACAGCATCATTCTCGCTGTATTTTGGAAATGCCATGTTGAGTTTTCGATAAAGATACTTATCACAAAACATAACGATTTTCATTTCAATCACCTCCTAGATTAATACTTTTTAGAATGTTTAATGTTAGCAAGATATTGTTCGATATCGGTACGTAATTCATTTGAATTCGTTCCATATTTATCATCAAGATACTTCAATATAAGAGTATCCATATCATGTGCATGAGAAAGTTTATCCATCTCCTGCACAAATGTATTTACAATTGCTTCACGTACATCATTTGTGATTTCAGTTGAAACATTGGACTTTGCAATCTCATTAACAGTGTATTCAATACAGTATTTTATAGTTTCTGAAACACTATTAAACCCTTTTACATTTTTTAAATTTAATAACGCCAAACGCATATCATTTGTGTATAGGAAAGTTGATTTGTAGATGTTGTTCCTTGTGAGTGATAAATAATCTATTTTTAAAATATCAGCCAATTTATAAAGCAAAGACTCATCAACATAATCCACCTTGCAGGATTCAATTCTATGATATTTTAATCTTGAAACATTTGCCTTAATTGCAACATCTTCTTGAGTCAATCCAAGCCTGATTCTTGCATTTTTTAACTTCTCAGCTAATTCATTATCAACTGCAACACTCTTTACACTTGCCATTTCTATCACCTCCAAAATGAACTGTTGAAGTTCAAATCAAATTTAAAATCATAATAAAATAATTATTTTTTGCTGACCTTATCCTTTCGCTCATCGTATCTGCCCATTGCTTTTTTTATGCATGAACAGTACAGCTTACTGTAATAAAAATAAGTGACGATGCAGTAATCTTCGCCCTTGAATTTGCAAACACTTATTTCATTTTCTAAGTTTATATTTGAACCAGATATGTCATTGATATTCTGTATCAGTGTATATATTCTGCGTACCCAGTATTCTTTTTCAAATCTGCCTTGGTATTGATTATGCATCCCCATTCTCCTTTCATTAATTCAGAAACACACACTCATATCCTATTAATTCTCCGTTCTCATCGAGTGCAGGTTTGACTGTGTAATTCTGTGAACTTTCATGTCCATAATTGTCTGCTTCCGCCATTGCACGTATAGCAATTTGGTCATAATCAGAGAACAAAAACACTTTATTATCCTTTTTAGGTGCGTTACTCAATGCACCGTTTTGTTCTCCTTCCGGTGTGTAATTTACAGTCTTTACTTTTTTTAAAGTCAATTCCTTCTGTACAAAATGTCCCTTATCATCTGTTAAGATGTAAATGACTTTAACACTCTTTTTACCTTTGTTTTTGACTTTATATGCAAGATGTTTTTTATCATTGATATCCATACCATGATAATCTTCAGCTTTAATCACATAATAATATGGATTAAAATTATCTTCCGCTACAGTCCTTAGATCCTTGTCCACAAATACAAGTTCTGGTTCATGACTTTTCTGTACACGAGTATAAATATCATAACCCCCAAAGCATACAATTATCAGGACTACAATTCCTATTAAAATCTTTTTTAACATATTTTTATCATCTACTTTCCATAAAAACCATTCAATCTAGTTCCCGCACCAAGTGTACGTTCTGCCCATTCTTTTACGCTCTTCCATTTCTGACAACGGAATCCATATTTTGGTTCGTTTCTGTTTGCGTTGCATTCCGAAATCACAACAGAACCATCTACGTCTACTCCTTCGATAAATGCAACGTGCATAGTTCCACCGCTCGATGAAGTAATCGAAACGATGGATTTAGGAATCGGATTGTTGATATCTCTTGAATACTTCCCACTGCCAGGTGCTACATGATCTACCGTTAATTTTTGATCCCAGTTTGTCGGCAATGGATAAGGTGAATCATGATAATTTACATCCCAGTATCGTCCAGAAGCGTATGAAGAACAAATCATTTTGTTAAATTTACCTGTTATTGATTGATTTGTACATGCTGCACCATATGGCCACCACTGTGGCTTATTTACCGCACATACGTTAGGGTTTCCTTCGTTAATATCGGCACTGTAAGTGTAGTACTTTGAATCAAAATCAATCATTACACCTTCTGCTGTAAGTATTCCACCAGAGCCTTCAGATTCACACACTGAGTCTGTACTTGAGCCTGTATGAGTATCACGTATCATGTCATAGATGGTCTTGTAGGTTGTACTTGTATAATGCAGTCCGTCATTTGTTTGAATATTTCCTAAAAGTGAAGTATATGTATCAACATAAACGATTTTCTTTCTCAGATTCTTTTTGAGATATGTATTAAATTTTTCGATCTGGCTGTTTTTTATAACATAGTTTCCTGCACATTTTGCTTCGTCGACTGGGTTGACTGACATAACCACAATACTTTTTGCTTTCTTCCAGTCTGAGTCAACTAATGCATTCAACTTAGTTACATATTTTTCGTAATTATTCAGATCATTGACACCTAGATTGACAACAATGGTATCTGTATCTTTCAATTCCTTGTTCACTTTACTGATTGCTGTATTTACAAGCCAACTGTATCCTTTTCCTACAGAACATATCCACTTGTTCTTTCCTTCGGTGATGGCACTTTGCATACCTACAGTCCGTGAATCGCCTACCCATAATATTCGACCACTGATACCTGTTGAAGCAGAGTCCGCATCCGCACTCTGTCCACGAAACTGGTTGTATACCTTCATGCTGTACTGCGATCTTCTCTCTACAGTACATGAAACATAAGATGTGTTGCAACGCTCAAAACAGTTCATGAACGCTTCTGTCACCTTTGTAACGCTGTTACTTTTTTTAAGTTCTTCTGTATCCTTAAAATAAGTGGTTCCTCTTACAGACCATTTGAAAGTCGGCAACTGCTGAATACAGAGAAAGTCAAGCTGTAATTTTAAATCACTCGTTTCCTTTCCCTGCTGTGCAGCATAGTTTTTTAAAGCTGTTTTATAGCCTTGTGTTGTCCATTGAACAAGTCCGTACCCAGCTCCGCCAATCTCAGAAGCACCCGGCTTGAATCCACTTTCTGCATACATATTTCCCATGATGCCTGCTGTTGCTTCATCCGAATACCCAGAAGCTTTAAAGTAGTTCCAGATTGCCTTTTTATTTTCTTCTACAGTACCATCTGATGATACATCAATACTTCCAGTTGCTTCAGATGAGCATTTATCTTCCTGATCCATCATTATCATCTGTGATAAAACGATAGGTGGTATCATCATCGTTGCAACAGTTATTCCTGTGGCAATACCGATACATGCTTTCTTTATTTTTTTCGCATGTTTTATTAGACTTCCCATTATTTTCTATCGTCTTTCATTCGTGTGAATTTAGCAAAGGCTTCATCCCCAATTTGAATACGAACTCGCATGGCTGTACTTGTTCCAATCTTGGCATAGCATTCACCAATATTGGCAAACTGCACGAATTCCTGTTCTGATTCTGGAATCAAATGTGTTTTCTTGAAGTATTCGATACCCTCTGCACCTAATCCAAAATAAAACTGGTATACGGAGTTTTCAATGATGGCTTCACCCTGTTCCTTTACCGAATCTTTTAAAACATCACTAATCTGCTGAGTTGCGGGAGTCAAGCCTGCCATATATTTACGAACACGTTTGATAACTGTCTGGAAATACATCATGATGTCAAGATAACGAGGATCCATAATAACTGAGAATTCATCCGCATAAAGCTGTTTTCTGCGGTTGAATGGGTCAGAGATGATATCAGTCCAGATATAAGACAAAACGTTGTAATACTGCGTTGCAAGCACACGTGAGCCTGTGTTGTCCTGCAATGCACTTAAATTAAAGTTGATAACATTTGCTGATAAATCTAAGTTCGTATGACCATTGAAAAGGTTGGCATCGGCACCATAGGCAATCGGCTCTAAGAATGCTAGACAAACCTTATGACGTTCGATTTCCGCACGATCAGGATGAGGTTGCTTTTCGATTTCTTTCAGCCATGCCTGAATCGTGTCATAAACATCTGAAAAGATAGGATAATCTTCGCTTTTGAAATTATCCAGAATATATTGAGCTGTTGTCTTAAAGTCTATGTTAATAAGCCCGTAAACGTGTGTTAAAGCACGTTCAATCAAATTGGTATGAAGGATACCAATCTCATCAGAATCGCCTTTATATGCATTTAAAAACGATCTCAGGAAGCGAATATGCTGTTCAAGCGGATAAATCTGATCTAAAGGTACTTTGCCATCCCCTGTGTCGCTGTCAGGAACGTTGAAACGTATCTGTAATGGATTGATTCTACCTTTCTCACCATTTGAACAGTCAATATTAGCACCACCTAATTCATATGTAAGCTTATTCAATTCCTTACCTTCTACATCCAGAATATATTGCTTGTAACCAAGACCGCAACGATTGTAGATCAGCCACATCAAAAAGAATGTTTTACCCATACCGGAGTTACCGACAACAAATTCGTTATAGTTGGAACGATCGTCTTTCTTCGTAAAGTTGTCATAGAAAACAACACCATTGGTTTGTATCGTATTACCTATATATACTGGCGGGTAATGAACATCCTGAGAATACTGTGTAGAATCATATAAAGCTTCGAAAACAAACGGGTACATCCATCCTAGTGTAGCAGTAGTAGTTGTTTTGTAGAATCTATCTTTTAATTCATAATCATATAGAATCGGAGCTGTACAGTTAAATAATTCCAAAGGTTCAAACACACCATCGCTAAATTGAATCCCCATCGAAACAAAAGAATCATCTAAATCCTTACAAATTTCATTGACCTGCTGTACGCTGTCACCTTTGACACGCAAGAATACTGTGAAATCAAATGGTGTATCTCCTTCAGCCACCATCTTTTCAACCATTGTCTGTGTCTTATCAAACTGTTTCATCAATTTTGACTGCGTAGATGCATCTTTTGCTTTCTGCATATTGCGTTCGATATTATGAATTTCCTTATCAAGGCTTTTCGTTAAGGCACCGCTTTCAGCTGGTTTGAAATGCATAGAAAAATCAATATCACCTGCTGTAGCTAAATAACTCATTAATGCAAATGCCGGTTCTTTTCGATAAATATGAATGAATTTTGTTCTACAGAATACTCTGTCAAGTTCAACACATTGTCTAAAGCCTACATCTACCATACCAATGCGTGTTGGATATAAATAATCCATGATATCATCGGCTTCTTTTGCCATTTCAGTAAACAATTTCGATGCCTGTGGGTGATAGAAGTTATAGATCACAAGAAAAGTGTCCATAAAATCTAATATACTTGTCTTTTGATAAGAACCAAGTGTAGCAACAATTTCCTGGCATCTCTGTTCTAATTGAAAAATATCCTGTCCTTTTAGGATAAACACAAAACAGCGATCCACAAGTTCTTTCGTCAATGCTGTATATTTCAATCTTCTTTGTGCTTCATCCAGAATTTCATATCGAATGCGATCCTGTGGGTTTGATAAATTTAAATTATCTTTAAAATACTGGAAATCAGCTACATATCCATCCACATCCGCACCAACCATATACGAATAGATCTGCCCTGCACCAATCGAATTGTTGAAGATCCTTGAAAACGCACGTATAAATGCATACTGGTCATTGTCCTTGAAACCGAAGATATTTGTTCCTGCTGTACGAACCATCATGATATAGTTTCCATCAAGGTCCTTGAACATATTCTTTTCTTCGTCATACGTAAAAGGAATGGCATCTCTGATGTCAAATCTATCAATCTTCGGCTGTTTCTTCTTTTTCTTTTTTTTCTCCTTTTTGGAGTTTTTGATACTGTCATTGACAAGCTTCTGTTTTTCTTTAACAGGATCTATATCCTTATTTTTATTTTTTCTTTTAAAAATCCCAAACATTAATGTACTCCTTTATATTAAAAAAGAATGACTCAATCGGTCATTCTCTGCTTTCTTTAAGTTAAGGCAGATTGCCTTAATTTTCATTTGACAATCTGTTTTCCTGAATCATATTCTGATATTCAATCCATTCCTTTGAATCCTCATCAGAATTTGTTTTGACTGTACCATGTGTTCGTTCCTTTGGAATGTAAAAGTATTCCTTTGGTTGTTTATAACGGTAGTTATACCACATCTGTATATGCTGGATAATAGATAAATGATCTGGCATTTCAACAAGCAGAACACCTACAAGAGCAAACATAGCAACTCCCATTATCAATCCAATAAAATCATTGAAAAAGAATTTTACTGGATAATACACTACAAGGTATCCTGCAACCATGAACACACAATCCAAGCCAGAAAATTTCCAAATTAGAATTGGTTTTACAGATTCTTTATCAACGATAATTGTTGTTTTGTTATATCCCATTATTTTTTACCTCCATTATTACCTCTATTTCCTAATGAATTTCGAATTTCACCACCGCTTTTCATTTTATATGTATGTACACCTGAAGCACTTGGCTTTTGAGCTTGACTGCGAGGTTTAGTATTACCATTTGTACCAGACGATCTAACAGCAGGCTTTGTGCTTGATGAAGGCCTTTGACCTTGTGGCTGTGGCTTTGGACCTGAAGATTGTGCTCCGCCTAAACTGTTACGTGTCGATGCACTGCTATGCATCTGGAAAGAATGAGCACCACCTGTACTGCCACCAACACCAGAAGAACCACCAGAACCTCCGCTTGTTCCGCCTGAACTTCCTCCACCAGAAGCACCGCCACCACCGGAATTAAAAGAAGTGTAATTTGGTGTGGATGTATCACTTCTGCCACCATCACCCGACTGGTCGCTACCTCCACCAGAGAAACGATTACCTAAATCACTTAAAAACATAGGCACTGGTCCTCTTTGATGTACTGGATTGCCCATCTGAGCACCTGTTTCTGGGTTAAACGCTGTAGAATCTGAACCTCTGAAAGCCGATAATCGTCTTTTCTGCATTGAGCCTGTTTTTTGACCTGCGGAGTTGAAAGAATCCGTTCTTTTCTTACCGCCAATGTTTGCCATACCACCTGCTCTTGTACGTTCAATAGTACCACCAACACCAGAAGCCAGCTGATCGTTGCCAAAAATAGCACCACGGATACCACCTTGTCTACCAGTAACACCACCCATATTCATGGAATTACCTAATGTAGCACCTTTGATACCACCATTACGATTACCATTGCTGTCTGGATTGCCAAAAATAGCACCACGTGCTCCACCAACTCGGTTTCCTTGACCGTTGACATCACCTAAAATCTTGCCACGTGCTCCACCTTCCAAGTGTCCTGTGTGTGGATTGTTGCGACCAATCACAGAACCGACAGCACCAGTCACCAAGCTTTTAGCCATACCAAGTCCACCTCTGAACTGATTTAAAGTATCAAGAATACCAGAAGCATATCCACCAATCATAGCCTGCACAAAGTTCGGTGCGGTCATGATAAGAGAAAATGCACCAAAATAAAGTGCAACGGACGCTACTGGCATGGTTGATGTTGCTGATGATATAGATTCGAGAAGTCCTACAAATAGCGACAACAGAAATATCTGTGTCAGATTCTGTGCCCATGCTCCAAATATCGTTGCTTTCCACACATTAAATGCCTGCGGATTCTGAGGGTTTGTCATACTTGTACAGGCGAGCGGTCCTATGACATAATAAAAACCTATGGAAATGACTCGCACTGCAATCTGTATACATATGACAAAAAGCATTACTACATATACACACATTCCAATAATTGCCATAAATATACTAAAGTCCCAGACATAGTTATCACCATCTCGTTTTGTAATCTTCAATTCATTTTTGTTGTACTGTTCTACAAACTTTGAAGCCCCATAATCTCCATCTTTAGGCAAACCTCCAAACGAAATCAAAACAGATTCAATCAACGAATCACCTAATTGGGATGTGGCTGAATCCGACTTTATTTCGTTTGTCAGATTTACATTTAAAATTGCTTTTGATGCATCCTGCATGACTGGATTGATAATTTTTGTAATTCCTACAGTCAGTGAACAGGCAATCGCAATACCTAAAGCAGTACTGCCCAATTTTTTATGTATATCCATACCTGCATCATCATCACGTATCATAGCTGAAACAATCTCCCATGTGATCTTAGCCGGAATTGCAAGAAACATAAGTGCTAATGAACAGTTAAAAGCAGTCGATAAAAACTCATTGTGGGAAAACAGGTCAAGACCAATAACACCATTTACAATCGAATTCAAAAGTGAATTGACCATACCTAAAAGACCACTTAGAATACTCCAAAAAAATGACTGTAACAGATCCTGTGCACCACGAACAACATTATTTTTTACACCTTCAATCAATCCACCGAAAAGATAGTGGTTATTTGGAAGTGTTGCCACAGCAAACATTACATTATGTATCATATAATCACCCTTTCTTAGAATAGCAATTTAATAATCCAGATGCCTAAAGCCATTATGATAATACCTCCAAGACAACTTCCAATGCCTACAATAAAAGACTTTGTAATATCTATTGATGTGTACATTTTTTCTACAGTTTTAGGCAAGGCTCCATCAATTCTTTCAACAACTGTCTGCATGGACTCAGATTTATTTATCAATCCTTTTACATCATTTGACAAACCTTCCACCTGTTTAAAAGATGCTTTTTTCATCGTTTGCTTCTTCATCTGTTGCTTTAACATACCTTCCATAGAAACAACAACACCATATGTTTTAGCACTGGCTTCTTCCTTTCTAAAATCCTGTACAGAAGTATTCGTTTCTTTGACTATCGTTGTTAAATCGGATAAAGATTCCATGATCTCACTGTTATCTACATGAGCACAGGCATTTGATTCATTTTCATCTGCTGTGTCATGGTACAAATCATTTGTTGTATCCTGTTCTTCATCCATAGTTTCAACTTTTGTGTATTGTTCATGCTTTTTATCAAAAAACCAAACATAGAATTGCTTTAGAAGCGATGAAACATTGGATACATTAAAATTTCTCACATCAATGTCATTTTTTTCCTTATCAAACCAATCCATAAACCCGCATACCTGTTTCGTGTTTTCTAAATAACCAATGATATTCTGGTAGTAAGTAATGATAATGTTATTATCTTTATCCCATCCAAGCTCACTGATTTTCTTTTCGATCGGCTCAAATTCAAATTTCTTTTCCAGAGCCACTTTCGCAGTTTCAAACTTATTTTCTTCCATTACCGGCATATTTCTTATCCTCCTTGTAATATATGCACCTCAAAAATTAAGGCAAATTGCCTTAATTTTAAGATTTATAGAACAACAGAATAATTTGTCCTATAAATCTTAAAAAAGAGAGTGGCGAAAACCCGCAACCCTCTTTATTTAAAATTAACCTTTCATAAATAATGTTTTGAAGATGTTAATCAACACTGGAATAATAAACACGAAAATCAATCCTATAAATACACCTTTAGTTTTCTGTGAATACATTTGATCTTCCTGTGGACCTGCAAACATCTCACGAATTTTGTAGTATGCAGCGAAGCATCCTGCTCCTAATACTGCAATCGCCTGCAAGAATGTCTGTAAAGATGTCAATGCAGGATTAAAAACTTCAAACAATTGACTCCAAGCTCCCATAAAAAACCTCCTATAAGCTCATCATAAAGCTGACAACTAGTCCAGCAACGATACCGACAACAATACGTACCAATAAAGATTGACCACCTTCGATATCTTTTTCTTCTAATGGTTTTTTTAAGAAAACCCAAGAAACAAGTGTCATCATGGCAATGTCAAAAATAGTAATTGCAAGATTCATAAGTATATCCTCCTTTTAATTTAAAACAAGTCGCATTCCAAGATAGATGCCATTGCTATCCTGTAATGGTGTACATGACCCTGAACGTCCAGATGCCATTAATGCGGATTGACAGGCACTTGGGGCACTCGACATATCATACCCCTGTGAAAACAAATAATCCCTTGTAACAGGCGTGCTGCTACTAGGCTGTTGAGTCTGGCTGGAGGAATTTGATGTTGCAGGTGAATTCGATACATTGTTATTTGTATTCGTAGAAGGTGCTTGAGACTGCTGAGCACTCTGCTGTTGTTGCTGTTGCCTATCCGCTTCTCTTTGCTTTTCTTCTTCCTCTGCTTTTTTCTTTTCTTCCTCTTTTTTTCTTTCCTCTTCTTTTTGTTTTTCTTCCTGTTCTTTTTTAGTGTCTTTAATAATAACTGTTAATTTTTTGGATGCTGTGTTTCCTGATGTGTCCCAAGCTTTGATTACTAACTTATAAGTCCCTGTCTTATTTTTATTTAATTTATCAATGTTTTTGACTTTTACCTTAATATCCTTGGAAGCATCATAATTATCCGACACAGAATAATAGTTGTTGATACCTTTCATTTCACCTACTTCAAACGTCAAACTATCGTTCTTGACCTTGATTACAGGTTTGACGCTATCAACAATATTTGCTTCTACTGTGTATTTTTCATCGCCAATCGTATAGATCAGCTCCTGCTTACCTAGTTTTTCCAGATCCCCTTTTTTTAACGATGGACAGACCATTGTAATGTTACTTACATGTATCTTGTGTCCGTCAATAGATGAGCTGGATATTGGGTATGAATCAATACGCTTTACATACTCTGCTGTATTTACATCCTCATCCCCCAAATCAATACGGATTGAATCTTGAAAAATGACATCGTGTGTCTGAGGTGTAGACGAACTACAGCCAATAAGTGTCAAAAGCATCATTAAGACACAACATAATCGTATTAATTTTTTCATAAACTCCCCCTTACACATCAATTTAAAACATTAAAAAAGTCCTCACCATGAGGACCTATCATCTAATCTTAATCTATTTAGGTATACCAAACCCCTTTCAGTTATTATTAATTAATCACCGCATTTAATCAGTCACTGCAACTAAAATAAAAAGTCCTGCCAGGGTACAGGACTTGAACTATCTGGACTTACATCATGTGGAAAAAAGTCGATATAAGACATGAAAGCCAGAAAATAAACTAAAGCAAAACGATTAGTTAACTTTTTCTTTTAATGATTTTGAAGGTCTGAATTTAACATTTTTAGACGCTTTGATTCTGATTTTTTCCTTTGTTACAGGATTGATTCCATCACGTTCTCCACGTTCAGTGACTTCAAATTTACCAAATCCAAAAATATCCACCGTTTCACCTTTAGATAAGGCTTCTGCCATATCATCAAAAATAGTGTTTACGATTTCATCCACACTCTTTTTTGTTAATGTGGGGTTGCTCATAATAATATTTTGTACTAGATCTTTTTTGTTCATTTTAATTTCTCCTTCTGTTATGAATTCCATTTTTACTTTAATATAAGATTTAAAAAAATACAAACAATTCAATCCTTAAGGCAAACTGCCTTAAAGGCATCATCCTTTAAATATAGATTTTGATATATTTCGTTTTGCCTGGCTAATCTGATCTTTATAACGATTATAACTATCTATGACATCTTTAGGTGCGTTAGGCAAAGGTTCATACATATTGTCTAAATATATCCTGTTCTGCGATTCTCTCCAGAACGTATCAAATTTGATTTTTGAAAAATCGTACATACATTAATTTCCTTTTACCTGCAATACTGTGTTGCTAATTGGCTGACTATCACCATCTAAACCGGATATGGTATTGGATGAAATTTTAAAATCAGAAGTCTTTAAACATACATCCTTTAGTTCAGCTTTTACAATTTTATAATCTCCATCAGGAAGAACCACAGGCAATACACACTTGCCTTTTTTTAATGTAAATGTACTTATCCAACGCACACCGTCATACATACTGATATATCCTTTTTTATCTGTTTTTAAATAGTCATTTTTATAATTTTTCAGCACCTTTCCCTCACTGTTCAGCATTTTGATTTTAAATGTTCCATTATCTTCAACAAGCTTATCATTTTCATTTTTTAAAATGATTCTTGTTGCTGACTGAATAGGCTGGTTGCTTTCAATTATTTTTACTGTCCCTGTTTTATCAGAAGAAAACTCATATCCATTATTTAGACGGATATACGTATATGGAATATCCTTGTTCCTGGTTACAATCAGCTCAAAAGGCTCAGATTCAGATTCATCATCCAATTTTTTAATGATGTAAGTACCCTTTAAAAAATCATTCGTTTGAAGTACTCCATTTTCATCAGACTCAAGAATTTGATAGTCACTTTCCAAGCCATTTTCTTGTGCTAATTCAATAGCTTCTTCTATATTCTCATCTGTTTCTTCATAAAGGCTTTTTTTAACACAACCATATTTAACATAACCTGGCATTACTTCACCATTTTCATCGGTAGTAATTGATGTAATTTTAAAACGAGAATGCATCTCGGCCAGATTTATGGTCAAATTAGTATCCATATCCTGTGTCTTATAAGTAAATGTATAATCTTTAGCTGATATCTTTTCGATTTTTTTACCTTTTTGTTTTAAGACGGAACTATCATCTTGTACGGAGTCGATACCATATTTTGAATGGATTGTTATTTTCAACTGTGTCCCCTTATCAAAGGAAAAAGAATCATCTCCACCATCCACTGGAAAGGTTATATCTTCATCCGTCATGATTTCAGCTGTTCCTAAACCACCTGTTAATTCTATGTGCAACGTACTGGTACCTTTCGCCTGTATATCAAATGACGAGGATACAAACATCATAGAGGATAACAGTCCAGTACATAAATAACTTTTTAAATGCATTCTTTGCACCACCTTCCCTTCACCTGCGTATTTTATGATGGCCGTACATCATCTTTCTGATTTAATTATCTGGATCAATATAATCCAGAAGAATATGGAAATGGCAGAATTCCTTAAGCTGATCGTTATGAATAACAATCAGAACTGGATAATAATGTTCCTTTATTAAATCATACAGGATTGACTGCATTTCCTTATGCATATATTCATTCCATTCAAAAATATCATCTCTAGGGCATTCAACTCTAGCAAAAAGCAGATGGTCTACATCATGAATCCATTGACCATAAAAGCTGTTTTTAATCACTCTGCGTGCTTTAAAATCAAACTGAAAGACCCCTGTATCATCAGGATTTCCCATTGTATAACATTCATTTTCAGTCGTATGTTCATTCGTCCATTTCTGTGCACTGTCTGTACGAAACAGATAGTTCAAATGATTACTGAAATGGGAACCGTTTTTAAATTTATTAATCTTGATATCATTATCAAAGTACATCACTCATCATCTCCATTCTTTTTTAAGGCAGATTGCCTTAAGCTATAATTCATATTCCTGCGTGTCATTCATTCTTGATATCACATCTTCAATATCTTCGTTCTGTATATATTCTATATTAACACACGTACCCGCTCTGTCGTATGTTGGTTTGAATGTAAAGCAGTCTAAGTACTCATTCTGATTTTGCTCATCTAATTCAACTCCATAAAGATCCCATAAGTCATATTTTATTTCCTGCAAAGCAATTTCTTGAGCATTACCATCTAGTTCTTTAAATGAAAGCTCCCTTTTATCATTTACAAGATAGTTTAAATTCAATTCTAATGTATTTTCCAAAATTGCTATTGCTCTATCATGTAAAACTTGATTGAAAGAATTCAATTCAGCGTCAGGAAGATTATATCTATCGTGTTTTTCAATTCTATAGTCTAGGATGTGCCTTAATTCCTTTTTTTGACGATTTCCTAAAAAAGTCCTTGCGTTTTCAGCAAACGATTTACCAAAAACAGGATCTAAAGTTTTAACATATTCATTTAGTTTTTCTGGTGACTCGTAAATATATTGTCTTGGCTCATCAAACATACAATACCCATGATCGAACAAAGGTGCCATACACTTTATCTTGTTAGTTGCATTATCAACTAATACACCAAAATTATTCAGATGTCTATCTGTATTACAAATCAATGCATCGAAAACCATCATCGAGCAAAAATCCTGATAAAATTCATCTCCCAGATTTTTATAAAAATCTACAATGGCTTTCACTGTTTTTTTCCCTTTTAAGAATCTTGATGCAGGAACAAAAGATGTATCTATGCCAGTAAATAATTTACATGTACTCGATAATTCATCTTGCCATATATCCAAATCATAGGCAATTGCATTTAATCCCATTTGATGAGCAACTTTATAAGCATAATACTCAGCGTAAGCTTCATTTCCATGGTTTGTATACAAATTGCCATGAACATTCCCCTTATAAAGCACGACATCACCATTGATTCTTCTCCAAGCCTTTTTAAGAGAACCGTTTGTTGTCAATTCTGCGACTGTACCAATGCTATTTGAATGTCCATGACCTGTATATGCGATCAACGCAACAGATTTATTAAAATCATTCTCATATAGATTGTAATCTTTAAACAACCCCGTAAAATCCGGATCAACAATCCAATATGGATCATTCAACGAAAGACCTTTTCCAACAGTCAAAATTCCAATCAAATCATTTCCATGAAGTCCAAGACTTCCTAGAATTTCATTTACAAAGGCACGATTTTTAGGTATATTTCTTTCCTGTATCCATTCTAAAAGTTCATTAGAATCATTCATACTTAAAGCAATGGGATAAAGAAATTTATCTGAATTATATTTCTCAAGAATTTTTAATTCATAATCACCATAAACAGAATCTTCAATCCTAAATTTTAGAATATCTATATCCTTATTTTTCAACACAAAATCTTTATACATCTTTCATCACCTCATCTTTCCCTTTTACATTATCATAATTTTAGCAACAAATCCTATTTAAGGCAATCTGCCTTAAATAGACATTTGTTTAATATTTTGTTCATTTCATTAGAAGATGTTTTATTAATGATATAAACATTGCTAAATAATATACGTAAAGAATTTAATCCATTCATAGATTTTACAGGTGAAAGTAGAATTCCTCGATTTGTAAATTTTAAGACAATATAATTAACTTTAGATAGCTTTTTTACAAATTCTATAATATTCTTTTCGTCTTGTGTTAAAATTCCCATAGTATCAATAATGAATTGTATACAATTTTTTCTAGCACTAAAATTTTTAATAGCTAATAGAGCGTTACCCGTTGTAATGCGATCATGGATATCATCTATTTTATACATGTCTTCTAAAGAAATGATTTCTGCCTGAGCGCCTTCTTCATTTTCAGCAAAAGCATATTGTTTTAAGTTATTACTAATTTCTTTATTTTGGGATAACTCAATCCATTTTGAAAATGCGCCATATATAGCATCTTTGCTAATTAATGATTGAGATAATCTTAATACAAGTTCTCCTTTGCGTTTGTAACAATACAAATATAAATTATTTGTATCTGCATCTGGGTACATTGACAAATAGTTATTTTTCATTAGAGTATACTTTTCGTCACAGTCATCCATAACCTCATCAAATGTATTTTTAGAAATTTCACTATTTTCTAACTTTTCGTTATGTTTCAGATATTGTGCCATATATAGCACAGCCCGTATTTCTGCAATTCCAAATTTTGCAATAACAAGTGTTTCTTCATCTTGTAAATCAAATATATTTACTGGTTCATATGCAATCATTTGTTTATTTTCTTCCATTTTTTTATTCCTCTCTTCTCTTTTCATTTTGTTGTGTCTATTGTAGAAAACCTGTCAATTGTATTTAGTGATTTATCGTCGTATCTTCTTTAATTAGTAAAATACATTCCATCTATTTACCACTTTTCTCTCTATTGCATCTCTTATATAGCATCTGCCAGTTTTCTTGAGTACTTTTACCATCTTTAGACCAAGGAATGATGTGATCCCCTTCCATCTCATCATATTCAAAATGTTCTCTGACATAATTAACTCCTTTCAAAATTAAGGCAATCTGCCTTAAATAGACATATCTAAATCGTTCACACTAAAGCAATCATCAACTTGACATTAAATAAATGAATACTTATCATATGAAGTAGATAGAGCATATATCATGTCGTCTGGCAATTGCGACCAGTGGGACGTGATATAATGCTCTGTTTTTTTATCACATATGAAACTAACATATATATTTAGTCCCATATGCAATAAAAGGAAGGGTTTGTACCTTCCTTTTAAAAATTAATCTTCACTTTTGCGAATCTTGCGAACAGTTGCAATTGAAGCACCTAGTGCGATAACAACAATACCTAACATCATATACATCATGTCTTTGTTTTTAGCAGTACCAGTATTTACACTAGGCAACAAGACATTCTGGTATACGATTGAATAACGATGATTATCATCTACGTGTACTTCCTTGTCATTTACGAACAAACCTTCGTCCGTAAATTTAACCTTTACAACCTCATCCGATAACTTATATCCTTGAGGAGCACTTGACTCTTTGATATAAGTTGTTCCATAACGAATCAAGAATTCAGCAGTACCAGTTTCCTGATCGCCTGCGATAGTTTCAAGCTTTGAACTTTCAGCACAGTTTTCCTGTGAATATGAAGTAAATTCAAATTTATTCGATTTGATGTTCTGACCTGTAACACTATCTACTTTGTTTACCAAGATGCGTGGTAAAGCAGTATGTTTTGGATATACTGTTACATCATACTGGAACAATTCGTCTTCATCATCCCATGTTGGAATTCCAACAATAAATGGAGTAATTGTTTCAAAATCAGACAAATCTTCAACATAAACTAGATACACACCAACTGGAAGGTCTTTACAAGTTGCTTTTCCTTCTTCATCCGTTGTCATTTCATAGTCGGGAGTTTCGACTTTTTTAGCCATATCCTTGGCTACTTTGTCAATCTCGTCCGCTGTTTTAATCTCATTCAAGTCCAAATCCTTGTCTGCAAAAGGTTTATATTTAATGATATATTCTCCCTTTACGATGTCAGCAATCTGAACTACACCAAATTTTACATTTTCTTTGGAAAGGTATTTATCATATGGGTCTGTTAATTCCACTGATATTGACCCTAATCCATTATCAGGTACTTTAGTCAAATCTTCTTCAGGTAGAATTGTAACATCCCCTACTTCTGGATTATCTGTAATATCTTTAGCCTGTAGATTTAAGCATGGTACTAAAACTAGCACCAAGCTCAAGGCTAAACCGATTTTCTTCAGAATCTTCATGACTTTAACTTTCTCTCCTTTCTCTTATTATAAATAAATCTAACAATCAACATAAATACAATCAAAAATGGAAGTGCTGTAAATAACAACTCTCGCCAGCTCATCATTTCTGGTTCAATGGCTTCTTTTTTCTTTTCACTGTATGGTACACGTTTACCAGTCAAAATCAGTCTGTGCGTGTTGATTCCATACGGTGTACAAGTCAACAAAGTTGCAAGGTCCTTGCCTTCTTCTATTCCAAGAACATCAGGAGCTTCCTCTTTTTTTACGATCTCAATTTTATATATCTGGTAAGCTAATGTTTTGTTACCTACATGGATATAAAACAAATCGTCTTTTTTTAATTCATCCAGCCTTGTAAAAAGCTTTGCGTTTGGCAAACCCCTATGACCCGTAAGAACAGTACGTGTATTTTCCCCACCGACTGGGAATGATGAGTTCTGTAAATGACCTACACCATTTGACAATACATCATCACTTGTTCCGTGGTAAATTGGAAGGTCAACGCCTATCTTTGGTATCTCTATCGAACCCATGATACCTTTACCAGTCAGATTTAAAATGCTTTCGTAGTTTTTGTCTGAAAGTATCTCAGTATCAATATTTCCGACTGATGCACCTCTGGTTTGGAATAACATATCATTGTACTTTTGAGCCGATTGTATCTGCTCTTTGACTTTTGATTTGTCAGTTTGTTTTACTTTGCTTTCATATGTGGATATCATGTTGTTTTGCTGAATACCACTATGAATACTTGAAACTAGTGGAACTGAACATAATCCTATGCCAATGATGACAAGAATACGTACTGTCCAGCTCGTTTCTTTAATTGCTTTAATAATCGACTTCAAAATTCAGCACCTCCAAAAATGGAAGGTAGCGTACTGCCATCCTTACCATTTCATTTATTTTTTAAATTAGTCTTTTTTATTTTTACGTTTATTATCTAATGCTAATGCACCAACCACAGTGATTGTACCTGCACCTAAGCAAATCATTGTTAAGTTAGAACCAGTGATTGGCAATTTAGTTCCTACATAGTTGACTACAGTGATGTTAGCAGAACCATCTGTTACATCTGTTTTTAAATCTGTATCACTTTCTTTGTAAGCACCATTTAAGAATTCTTTAACATGAGCAGTTGCTTCTAATTTCTGTAATGTTTTTTCAGTTGCACCTTCACCAGAAACATAGTTGTTGCGGTCAGCATTGAATGTAGGTTTGATTGTTATTACGATTGGGTCTAGAAGTTCTCTATATCCAGCTGGAGAATCCGTTTCTTTTAAGTAATATGTACCTTGATCTAAACCTAAGATTGTGAATACACCTTTAGCATCGGATGCCATTTCAACAGCATTACTTGGTCTTGTACCACCAGTGTGGTCAGTTCCACCTAAAGAGTCACGGTTCATAACAACATATCCATCCGCTGTTTCTTTCACATAAACTTCATTTGTACAGTTTTCATCACTGTATAGACGGAATTTAGCATTTTTTAATAATTTATTGTGATTATTGACCTTCAAACCATTGATCTTATAAGTGAAACAAACAACAGTATCCCAAGGTGTTGTTCCTGTAGAACCATTTCCATCACTATCTGGATTGTTGCTATATTCCAGACGAACTGTATTTTCAAATCCCGCACGACCAGTACGTGTAGCAGCGTTATCATTCAATGTTGCGTTGTAGTTTAAACGAATTGATTGACCATAAGTATTTTCGTAGTTATTGTTCATTCCTTCTGGGAACTGTTTGTCAACGATAGCCTTTAAATCTGGAATTTCAGCATAGAATGTATCTTCCCCACTATTTTCAACAACATTAAATTCACTACTCTTCAATGTATATGATTTCGTAGTACTTGAAATTGTAATAGAAACAGAGTCTTTGTTGAATGTCAAAGCTTCGTCCATCTTGTCATGAAAAATCATTTTATATGTTTGATATCCATTCATGTTTGGCACATATGTATCGTGGTAGTAAGGTACTGTCTGTCCAATTTCATAATCACCAATATCATTCCATCCGACATTATTATCATCTTCATTGATTTTCTTGATTAAAGTTGGATAATCTGATTTGATATTAACCTGAGCATCAGGGTTAGCTGTATTTGTCAAAATCAATGAAGCAGCTGAATGTGTATCCTGTACAGCAGAAACTTCATCTGTTAAATAATAGCCGTATCCTAAGCCACCAAATTTAACTGAGCCGTCCACTGGACTAGTTGCTGTTACATTAACAGTCGTTGGTGTAAGACCTTCTTTAACTAATTCATTTCTTAAATCTTCAACGAAGTAACGGTATTTGCTGTAACGACCTTCTAATTTCTGATCTGCCTGAGCACCTTCAACTTTGTTAGTATTCAATGTCTGAATATAGTCGATCACATCATATTCTGTTACTGAAGAAGCAGATTTGTTGATTTTTTTACCAACAACTGTTTGTAAAGCTGTCTTGTAAGCATCATTCCAAGTGTAGTTGATTGATTCCTGATCTACCGCATTTTCTGCGTCAAACAATTTGTATACATTGAATTTTTTACCTACTAAGCTTTGACCATTATTTGGCTGAATTGTGATTGAAGCACTACCCTGACCAAAATCAGCAACACCATTTGGAGTTGCCAATGTTGATGGTGCCTGTGTTATAGCGTAAACTGGAGCAACTACTGGAGCTACGCTTGATACGACTGGACTTAATATCACAGCTAACGCAGAAAAGCCTGCGAAAACTACATTTTTAGTTTTCATTTTATATCCCTCTTTCTTCATTATTTAGAATTCAATTTTTCTTTTTTTGACATATATAAAGCAAAAGCAATTACAGCCACTCCTAATCCAATCAATAGGATCGTTCCGTTTGAACCTGTCTCAGGTAATAACTGTGTTGTTTTATTTGTGATATCTACCGCAACTACACGGTCATTTTTAGTTCCCTCAAGACGAATGTTGCCGGACGTTTTAGATGTGTTGTACTGCACATTATCAATCGTAAAATCGAATGCATTGTTTTGAGGTGTAGCTTTTACATATACGGAATGAACATAAGCCTTTCCGTTTTCATCTACTGGAATTCTGTAGCCTTGAGGGGCTTTTGTTTCCTTGAAGTAGTATGTTTTTTCTACATCCAGATTTTTGAAAGTCAATAACCCTTTTTCATCTGAAGTCTGTGTATCTACAACCTTTTCACATTTTTCATCACTGTATAAAGTAAATTCAGCACCTTTCAAGACTTTGCCGTGTTCATTTGTTTTTGTAATTTTCAAATTGAAAGGATTTACCTTATCGCCAAATGTAGCATAGCCGTCCCCTGAATCCTTTGTGCCTTGTGCAATCAGACTGTTTGTTCCACTTTTAAATGTTATCTTACCAGTACCAGAAGCAACATTAAATACAACTTCGTTCGGATTCAGCTGATATCCGTCTGGAGATTTGATTTCCTTGATCTTGTGTGTTCCCGAAGCCAAACCTGTAATTGTGATTTCACCAGTGCTATTTGTCTCTAAATCTTCTGTTGAACCATTTGGCATAGTGTGACGGAATACTGCACCACTGATTGGTGTAGAAGTTCCTGCCTGCACTTTCTTGATGTTGAACTTGATTACTTTTTCGTTGACTTTTGGCATGTTGAAAGTTTCAACACCTTCAGCATTTCCAGATGGCGTTATTTTTCTAACAAATACTTCATTGTTGATAAAGTATCCTGTAGGAGCCTTGGTTTCCTGAATCGTGATAGTTCCAATAGGCAAAGTTGTATAACCAGATGAGTTTTTATAAAATTCATCGCCTGACACTTTTAAACTGTCCACAAAAGCTGTTTTACCTTCGCTATTTGTCTTTAACACCCATGAACGAGCGGGAATCTGACCTGATTTAGCAGGATCGGAATCGTACAATCCTTTGTAGTATTTAATTGTAAATTCAGCACCTGCAAGGCTAGCACTACCCTGTGGCTTGTTCTTGTTGGTTTCTTTGTCTACTTTTCCAAGTAAAATACGAACGGGGTCACTTTGCGGATAATCCTTCAATTCTCCATTAGTACCATACTGTGTAGTTTTCCCAGAAGTAACAGTGATCTTATTAATAGCCGAACTTAATGCATATCCTTTTGGAGGTGTAACCTCTTTTAAATAGTAAGTATCAGCGTTTAGTTCAATTGTATTTGACCAACCATTCTCATTTGTTTTCAAAGATGACACTCTATTTCTATCATTCTTTGCATCACTTTCTGACTTATAAACACCATAAACAGCATTTGCTAAAGAATAACAACTGTTATTATCAGTAATAGAAGTATTGGCTGATGTTTTCTTGATTTGTAACTTTCCTAATGGATTCCAAATACTATACACAACATCCTGACGTTTTGTGAATGTACCTTGCCAGTTTGTACCATTTTCATCATTTCTGCATTTATATACGTCAACCCCACTTGGAAGTGGCAATGATTGAATATAATCATACATAGCTGCAACACCCGAAGCAGTCCACGTTCCACCAGCTTCACCTGCCGTAGCTCCTGAATAAGCTTTTGAAGCCATATCACTAGTCATACACACAGCTGCTGATACACCATATTTACTTGTTAAGATATCACCGTGTCCACCATATCCATAATAGAGAACCTTTGCTAATTTGGCATTATCTACTTTCTCAGGAGCACCTAAACTCTGCCCCTTACGAACCCCTGCTCGCATACCTTCGCCACAGAAAGCTGTCACACCATTGCTCAGTCCATATATAGCTTCGTTATAATGACTACCGTAAGAATCATATACCCATGTATAATCGGTGAAACTATCTACTGTAACACCTCCAGCACGTGATAAATTAAATAATGAAGCATTATCATCTTCATCCTCTGCATCATCAACTTTATCAATCTCATTTAAAACATCACTTTTAGTTTCACCTTTATCATTTGAAAGTTCTGGTACACTGTACTTGTCTAAAATTACAAGATTATCATAATTCAACATATATCCATCATATTTTGAATAAAATGATTTTTTTAAAAAATAATTAGAATCACAGTATTTCAATAAGCCAGATTCTTTTGCTCTATCTTTCCTTTGATCACTATATTTTTTATATATGTTTTTTGAATAGTCTTTAAGAATCAATTTAGTTGTATCCGATTTATCCCAAACATTAAAATCAATATGAATTCCATCTTCTGAAAGCTCATCTTTAGCTTCATCAATCGAATTCTCATCAGATAATTCATCTTCATCATTAGAGGAGTTTAAATTCACACTAGCATTTGATTTATCATTAGAATTAACGATTTTATCTCTAGTAGAAGAATCTGATTTAGAATCATTACATTTGAATATCATACTAAAATTTGCATCCGCAGTTTTTGTTGTGTATACAAAACTGAAAGATTTTTTGCCAGTTGTAAATCCTGAGATCGTGCTGTTATTCAACGAAACATCATCAATAACCGCATTTTCATTGGATTTAGAAACAATTTTAACCTCTGTGCCTTCGTCATAATTAGCATTATAACTTTCTCCATCAGACAGTGTCTTTGTGAAATCGCCTGATGAAAGTGTAACTGTACCATCCCCTACAACACTGACTGAAAAGCCTGCTGAATCAACAGTCGGAGCCGTTGTTTCCTCTGCATACGCAGGAAGAACAAGATTTAAGGATGTTAAAGCAGTTACGAAAAAGGCGAGAAATACATTCTTAAACTTTTTCATATTTCAATCCTTTCTAAGGCAGATTGCCTTAATTATTTTATTTTCCCTTTTCTTTCTATCCCTTGAAAAAATCTCTAACGTTAGAAATCTTGATTTTTTTGAGTTTTTCATTACATCAATATCTTGAAAGGAAAAAATATTGATATTTTTTCAACTCAATTTAAGGTACATCGAATAAACTGTATCTGTTCATATTTCATCCCACCCTTTCTCATATATACTTTCTTTTGGTGCAATAGCACGGGTATTCCCCGCTTTATTGCGTATGAAAAATAGAAAAGGAACTCAATTTTGAGTTCCTTTTTTTACATTAAAATTTTGCATTGAATCTTTTTATTGAATCCTTCACTGCCATCTGAAATAGTGCTGTACTGCAACCTACACTGCATACATATGCTAAAATGAGTTCCTTCACTGCCATCTGAAATAGTGCTGTACTGCAACCTCAAATGGCATTACAGACTACTATAGAATGTTAACTCCTCCACGAATGAAGAAAATGTGATTCTAATTCATCTGCACTTTTAGCATTACTGCCAAGGTCCGTGAATCGACCTTATTTAATCATTAAGGCAATTTGCCTCAATTCTTATTGATAAAAAAAGACAGAATTTTCATTCTGCCTTTAATTTATATTTAGTTCGCTTTCGTTTTGCCACAGCTACTGCACTTGTAACCTGTCAACTCCTGTTTTGTCGTTGCAGGTGAATCCACAACATATCTTGTTTCATACACGGCTTCGTGATGTACAGTCTTGTATCCCACAACTGTTTCACGCCATTCAGAATGCCACCCTGAATCTCCATTAGAATTATTTAACAAATATTCATTTGGATCGCCATTTATTTGTAACCCACTTTGATTACCTACACATATTTCCTTCATTTCTGTAACTGGAACCTGTTCATCGTAGGCAGCCTGTACCAAAACCTGTTCGTTATGTCCTTTTTCTGGAACATTTACCGTCTTGTACTGAGCCACCCAGTTATGTGTATGTTCGGCTGGTTTTGAGTTATTTGAGTTTGAACCACTGTTATTCGATGGCTTAGACGAGCTAGAGTTATTGCTACTGTTGTTAGATGGTTTTGAAGTGCTAGAGTTATTGCTACTGCTATTTGAAGGTTTAGAAGAACTAGATGTGTTATTCTTGTTTGAGCTAGTATTTGTAGTCGAAGCTGTGTTGTCCTTCTTTGATTCTGAAGTATTTGATTTATTAGAAGAATCGGCTTTTGCTGTTTCTTCCTTCTTCTCCTCTTTCTTTTCTTCCTGTTTTACTTCCTGCTCCTCTTTCTTCTCGTCCTCTGTCTTTACAGAATCTTCAGATGGTGTCAAAGTGGCGGTACTGCCATCTTTTTTTGTTACATCTAGATTGACTTTATCTTCTTTTAAAGAAACATCCACTTTCTTTGTATCTTTTGTATCTACATCTTTGAAAACGAATGTTTTATCTTCGTCCTGTAATCCTACTTTTACATCTAACTTATCGTTTTCTTTGACAGTGTAATACAAAGTACGTTCTTCTTTGTTTTTTACTGCATCTCCATTTTCCAACAAGTTATCACTGAAAGATTCTTCTGAACTTGATTTTGTTTCAAATACTGTGATTTTCTTTCCGGTATTGTTTGTCATCTTCAACGATTTTGAATCCTTGGTTTTTTGACCAATCGTTTTTACTTCTTTTTTCTTGGCAATTTCTGCTGTCTTTGTATCTTTTGTTTCTGTCGATGAAGAAGAACATCCAGTCAAAATCATACTTAATGCAATTGCACCTGCTGTTAAAATTTGTTTTGTTTTCATATATAATACATCCTTTCCTGATCTATTTTTTTAAGGCAAATCGCCTTAATTTTTTAATCAATCTCTTTACACCCCTATTTTACCATGTATCCTTTCAAAAAATGCTAGATTTTTGTGCGAATTTCGGGCCTTCACTGCCATGCGAAAATGTGCTGTACTGCAACCGAGCTAAGGCTTATAAGATGGTAGCAGCCCCTTCACTACCATGTGAAAATGTGCAGTACTGCAACTGAGTGTTTCATAACATCAATATTCTGAAACCTTCACTACCATGTGGAAATGTGCTGTACCGCAACATCAAATAATGGCATTACAGACTACTATAGAATTTTAACCACTCCACGAATGAAGAAAGTATGATTCTAGTTCATCTGTACTTTCGGCATTACTGCCAAGGTCCGTGAATCGACCTTATTTGAGAATTAAGGTCAATTGCCTTAACTCTTATTTATCCCATCCACTAATTTTTACATCATAGAGCACTTGAATCTTCTCAATGCATTCTTTTATGATTGGATGTCTATATCTAATAAGTGCAGACCATATTTCCTCCCATCTTCTTTCATCATCTTCATCATCCAGAATCTTCTCACCAGCCAAACCAACCACGTTATCTAAATCTGTTCTTTTCAAATGTTTAAACAATTCTGCAACTGGAATTGTCTTTTCTAAATGCTGTAGAACCAAGGATTGATATTTACACAAACAATCGTCATACTTTTCAAAGCAAGCTACTTCCTCAAATTCATCCGATCTCACATCATCATCTAGTTTACGTGCAAGAACATAAGGTTTTATAGTGCAAGCATAATATAGAATTGCAAAATTTGTTTCTCCATTGAATGCTAACAATTCAGGGGAATAACCTCCCTGATTGTAAAGTAAAATAGATTTCATTTTTTTCTTCCTCCATTCTTAAGGCAAATTGCCCTAATTCTTGAAATCATAAAAAAGACAGAATATTCAAATTCTGCCTTTTGCTTATATCAAATCATTTTAAATGGGCACATACATATTTTAAGGGAAAGATGTATAAAAGGGCTTGATTGTCATTAGTATATGTACCCATTTGAAATAATGAGCAGGCTCATGTTTTCTGCTCTGTCCAGAACACTGGCTTGTGGATCGTTGTCCCATGTCTAAAATTCTGATGGATCAGATTCTGACATTCTCGTTTTAAAATCTGAAACATCTCTTGTTAAGTAAGCTTTTCACAGCTAACGTTTGTAGCACCACATTAAAGGTTACGTTGGAAAGCAGGAGATTCACCTCCCACTAAAAAAATATGTTGCTACATCTTGAAATTAAAGATTGAAGGTTCCAGGAATTGCACCTGATAATACTAAGACCTTCATTAAAAAAACTTACGAAGAATAAAGCTGTTGTCTGTTTGATATATATTGAACCAGAGAAAATATTCAGACCATCACAAATTTCATCATAAGTATTGGTCATTCGATTTAAAAACAAAAAGTAGTCTTTAAAAGGAGATTCCTCCCATCTTTTTAATTATGCTTTAATTTAAATCAAATGATGTCTACCAACAGATAAATCTTAGTGTGAGCTATCGTAGAAGGACCTATCTCCTTGTATTATTTAGAAAGATTTATGTGTTGGTAGGCTTAGTGTTTGAGGATTGTGGGAGTTGCACCCACGGAACTTGCATCCTCATGTAATGGCAGGCTCATGCTTCTGCCGTGGTCATTTTTGATATCCGTTTATGGCAATCTGTTATATTAAACTGCAAGCGAAAAAGTTTTACTTTCTATTATGATATCTCTATGTCCAAAGGGAGATAAACAATAGAACAGGTCCTGAAAACAGATATCTGGATTGACTTCATGTTTAATGTTGCATCAATAGTTCCGGTGAGCAACTAATGACGCCAATAAACAACCTCATGTCTTATCGTTTGGGTCGTGCATTGTAGGCGGTCGACCTACTCAACACGGTATGAAAACAGGACTTACGAGTATGCAGGAAAGCCACGTCATACAGTGCCCGTCTTTTTCTAAAATGTGCTGTACTGCAACAATAGATACTCACGATGTAACACATTGCCTCCTTCACTACCATACGATAACGTGCTGATGTACAGCCTCAAACCAATGGCATTACAGATTACTAAAGAACTTTAACCACTCCACGAATGAAGAAAGTATGATTCTAATTCATCTGTACTTTCGGCATTACTGCCAAGGTCCGTGAATCGACCTTCTTTCTTTAAGGCATTTTGCCTTAATCCATTGAATTGACTTTTACATAATTCCAATTAAGCCGAACAATATAGCAAGGAATCCACATAACACCCAACAAATCAGAGCACCATAAAGCAAATATGCAGGTAAATTCCAAAAAAAGCACCATTTTGACGAAAAAAGTTTGCAAAATCCTAATGGTATATCATTAAGTATAAATGCAATACATGCTAGCACCATGAGAATCACTGATATATACACTAACCCTTCAAAAATGAAATACCCCATGTTATTTGATATCAAATTCATCGCTCTCCTTGTCATTAGAAACAGACATGCTGTCCTTTATATCTTTCAAATTTATATCTACCTATATTTTACCATTTAAAATTGGCAAAAATGCTAGATTTTTGTGCGAAATTACATTCAATCCTTGCAAAACATATGAATATATATCATATCCTTAGCATACATGTTTTTTACGAATCGCACGCAAAAGTTCGCTTCGTCTGTGGATGCATAGAGCTGATATCGGCTCAATCCAATCGTTTTTAAATTTAAGCGATTTACCAAATACTCAATCGACTCATATCCATTCGGTACGATCACATCCTTAATGTATTTACAAAAAGACTGCATTTTATCTTCATAGACTGAATTCAGAGTGTCATCTACATTCAAATGATATTGAGGTATCCATACTCCGTTACGAAAGCATAGATTTGTATAGCCTATCAGGCTGTCCTTGTTTCTGTTGAAACTGCACTGTTTCGATAAAACGTATTTCATGTTCATCACTCCTTTCGCACTTAAATAAAATGAAAAATCATCATTTAGATTTCGACAAAAGCTACAAATCCATCATAAGAATATATATGATACCAACCATCCTTAATTGTTCGGCAAGGTTCCACACAACTTGCATCTATAGAACCCCCAACAAAATCATAAATATTAAATTCGCCAATAACTGAAGAATTAATACTGTCCATCATTTCATCAATACATCTATTTACCACTTGATAATCGTTGTCATTTACATTAAAGACAGCAACATGGCTAACATCATAAATTCCATCAAGCGAAGTTCCTTCGTTGCTAACAAAAGTCCTAAACTTATCATTTCCAATCAGAAATTGACCAGCTTTAGAACGCACTTTAAAACCATGTTCTCCAAACAACTCCATAATTCTACACCAGTGACTGTCAGCTCTTTTCCCATACCTTGATATTTGTGCATATATCTCATTTAATGCACATTCTTTATCAAGCACTTTGCTTTCAAAATCCTTGTAATCATCACTTTTTAAATACAAGTCTAAATATTCATCGTCATTTATAATAGACCTTGCTAAAGTGATTGCGTTACATGGTTCAACCGTATTCATAGAAATCACATCAATTACATCTTCAATTTTCATTAATAATCTACCTCCATTTGCATAGAAAAAAGGACCTAAACGCACGTTTCAGGTCCTATGTATACACTTACTTGATGATACCATTATAGCACAACTCTCGGACAAAAATGCTAGAAATTTGTGCGAAAATTGTTCAGAGCAAAAATGAACATTGTGAACAAAAAGAGCTATATATGCTTTATATAAAGCATATTATGATTCAAAAATGTTCAAATAAAAAATCCAATAAAATTTTCACAAAAAAATTTATTGTTGACAAAAACAGGAAAATAAGCATTTTCACGCTGTATTATGCACAAAGAATAAAAGAATTAAGGCATTTTGCCTTAATTCTATAATTCCATACAGCTTTCATTTCTTTCTTCTTCTAAATCATCCTCAACAACTACTTTACTGTTTTCATTTCCAGAAGTATCTAATATCTTGTTGATCTCCCTTTGACGAATTCTTGTACTTGCTAACTCATCCTGTAATTCAAAAGGTTTATTCACCATCTCTTTTGCAATTTTTAGATTCCCTTCGTAATTCTGAATGGTTTCAATCGTTTTATTCAGTGAATAGCGTATATCATTGATACGTTTATACATTCGATTGAAATTTACTCGACCTACTGGATTTACCGAATCAACATTGATTGCACGCAATGGTGTTTTCAGTTTGATTACAATTCCTTCACCTGCTAAACCTAATCCAATCAATACGTCCGCTTTCATAAAGCGACCCACAAATTTATTTTCTTTATAATCACTCAGCTTGTACCCCTTTGTACATTCCTGAATTGCATCCCAAGCATCCTTCAGATCGTGATATTCATTCCCTTTGACATCATAAAATGTAAAATGCTCTGTATCTCTAAGATTGTTGGCTTCAATCTCATCTTTGAAATATTCACATTCTTCTGCAAGAATAGTGATGTTAGCATATAAATAGGACTAGTCAAAAAGAGAAAATTTACACCAGTGGTA
>OCHN01000620.1_pt1 | contig 35514 bp, 29 predicted proteins | sample 1538911 | NCBI WGS metagenome assembly OCHN01 (sample SAMN04571736, study PRJEB22368) | human gut metagenome | biome: human gut; material: stool | host: Homo sapiens | place: Luxembourg | collected 2013-01-11 | reverse complement strand
AGAACCCGCCGTGGCCGTAAATTCGCTGCAAGGGCACCTGCTCGTTCCGAGTCAGAATATCCATACCCACTTTCAGCGCCGCCAAGGCACCACACAGGTTGCTGCGCATCAGATTGGGCCAATTCACCGTGCTGTCTGCCCGACGCACCGTCAACGGTCGCCCGGCGTCCAAATTCAAAATACTCTCGCCGGAGGTGTAGCCGTAGGTCACAATCCCGTCACAATCCGGCGCACCGTCCATAGCGCTGTTAAACAAAAAGTCATAGATCTTGCCGTCCGGCACAGGCTGCCCCATAGCAGCGGCAAAATCCCGCAGCAAACCGGCAATCACATTCACCTGGGACGAACAGTTATTGGCGTGCACCATTGCCACCGGGTAACCGCAAGGGGTGGTAACCATATCAATTTCCCGGTGCACCCGGGCAAGCGGCCGATCCAGAACCACCATAGCAAAAACAGAAGTGCCGGCAGACACATTCCCGGTGCCGGGCGCTACGCTGTTGGTGGCCACCATACCGGTGCCCGCGTCCCCCTCCGGGGGGCAAAAGACCGCGCCGGGCTGCAAGGTACCGCTGGGATCCAGCAGCGCCGCCCCTGCCGGGGTCAGGGTGCCTGCGGGCGTACCCACCGGCAAAATCTCCGGCAGCAAATCCGCCAAAGTCCAAGGGTAGTTCTCGTCCGCCACCAGCCGGTCAAAGGCTGCCAGCATTTTTGCATCATACTGCCCGGTAGCCGGGTCTATGGGGAACATACCGGCGGCATCGCCCACACCCAATACCCGCCGACCGGTAAGCAAGTAGTGCACATACCCGGCCAAGGTATTCATGGATGCAAGCTGCTGCAAATGCGACTCTCCGTCCAGCACGCACTGGTACAAATGGGCCACACTCCACCGCAGGGGAATATTAAAGTTGAACAGCGCCGTCAGCTTTTCCGCCGCAGCACCTGTATTGGTGTTGCGCCAGGTGCGAAAGGGCACCAGCAGTCGATCGCTACTGTCAAAGGCCAAATAGCCGTGCATCATGGCACTGATCCCCGCCCCTGCCAGATGGGTCAGTTCCGCGCCGCAAACCGCCTTTACATCTGCTGCCAAAGCGGCATAGCAGTCCTGCATACCGGCGATTATAGCTTCCTGGCTGTAAGACCACAAACCGTCCACCATTTGATTCTCCCACAGGTGGTGACCCTTGGCAATAATTCGATTATGCGCATCCAGCAGCACGGCCTTAATGCGGGTGGAGCCGAACTCCATACCCAATACGGCCTTGCCTGCGGTCACAGTTTGTGCGATCTCCTTTTGTCTGGCGATATCCATAGGCAGCTCCTTCATCTTTTCTGTCTTAATTTTACAGTATTCCCCTATTATTTGCAATACGCACGCAGCAGAAAAATCAAAAAAATACGGCAAACTGTTCGTACAGCTTGCCGCACTTTTTGTGCATTATTCCTGTGGCTGCGCCTCATCTTTTTCCTTGAGCGTCAAAATACAGGAAGCCACCGTGTGCTTACGCACATCCAGCACCTGAATTTCCAGGTCCTCCGTCTCCACATCAAACTTGCTGCCATCCTTGGGAATGGTGCAGTACAGGCCGAAAATGTAGCCGCTGAGGGTTTCGTAAGTATCCACCGGCAGCTCCAGCCCGGTCAACTCCGCCACATCGTCCAGGGACACGCCGCCCTTGATCTTCCAGGAGCGGTCAGTCAGAGGCACCACATCCGGCTGGGCGTTGGGCAGCTCCTGGTCGTTATCCAGGTCGCCTACCAGCTGTTCCAGCAGGTCATTCATGGTGATAATACCCACGGTACCGCCGTACTCGTCCAGCACCACGGCAAAGTGGTTGTGGCTCTTTTGCATCAGCTCAAAGAGCACGTCGATCTTCATGGTCTCCGGCACATAAATAGGTTGCACAAAAGCGTCCTTTGTCACCGCAGCGCGGGTCTTGTCGGCAATGCGAAAGAACTTTTTGGAATCCAGCACGGCCACCACATTATCGATAGAGCCCTTGAACACCGGGTACAAACTATGGGTACTGGCGGAGATCACTTTCTCCCAGGTGGTCACATCGTCGTCAATATCCAGCGCCTGAATATCCTTGCGATGGGTAGAAAACTCGCCGGCGTCCTTGTCGTCAAACTCAAAAACATTGACAATCATCTTCTGCTCGGTCTTGTCAAAAATACCCTTTTGACCGCCCACATCTACCAGCATACGGATCTCTTCTTCCGACACCTCTTCATCGTCCCCATTGGGGTCAATGCGCAGAATGCGCAGCACCAGGTTGGTAGAGGAAGTGAGCAACCACACCAGCGGGGCAAAGAATTTAGAGGACACATAGATCAGCCCGGACACACCCAGGGAGATCTGCTGGGTCTTTTTCATTGCCACCCGCTTGGGCACCAGTTCGCCAAATACCAGCGTCACATAAGACAGAATGATGGTAATGACGATCACGGCAATGGTATTCAGCGTGCTTTCTTTGATCTGCACGCCCAGATCATCCACCAACCAGCGCACAATCACATCGGAGAAGTTGTCCGCCGCAAAGGCGCTGCCCAAAAAGCCGGACAGGGTAATGGCGATCTGAATGGTAGCGAGAAAGCCCGCCGGTTTTTCCGTCAGCTTACGCAGCCGCTTCGCTCTGCGGTTGCCGTCCTCCGCCAGCTTTTCCAGCTTCAACTCGTTCATAGAAACGATAGCGATCTCCGCGCTGGCAAAAACGGCGTTGACCGCAATCAAAATAACCTGAATAAAAAGTTGCCACCCAAGGGGTATGTCCAAAGAGAATTCCTCCAGTTAATAAATAATCTAAAATTTATGGTTAAACGACCAAATTTACTTCACTATATCAAATCCGGCGCAGATTGTCAATGCAAATCGCACCGGCCGCCCAACTGCACGGTAAGCCGCGCCTTTTGCGCATGATCCGAACTACGCAATAGCCACCGTTGCCGCATATACCGCCTTGGCGCCATGCATACGCAGCATTTTGGCGCATTCGTTCAGCGTAGCGCCGGTGGTCTTTACATCGTCAATAAGCAGGACGGTCTTGTCCCATAGCGCGCTGTCGTCGATCACCGCATACGCGCCGTACACATTCACCCGCCGACTGCGGGCGTTCTGCTTGCGTTGCGCCGGATTGTTGCGCACCTTCTCCAGCAGATCCGCATAGGGAATGTGCAACTCCCCTGCCACGCGGCGGGCCAGCAGTTCCGCTTGATTATAACCGCGTTTTCTGCGGCGGCGCCTGCCCAAGGGCACAGCTGCCACATAGTCAAAGGCCACATCGGCGAAATCCACGCGCACAGCGGCAGCCATACAGTCGCCCATATAATCCGCCAGCATGGGAAAATCGTAAAACTTCAAGTTATGAATAGCCGTCACCAAGCTGTCCCGATACACAAAAGGCGCGGTGACCCCGGCGTATTCATGGCGCTTACCCTGCAGGTACAGTCTTTCTTGGAACGGCCGCACAGCAGGCACTTGGGCCGGGCAATGGGACGCACCTTTTGGCAATCCGGGCAAAGGGGTTCATCCAGCGCCACCACCGTGCCGCACAGGGCGCAACGACGGGGAAAGAACCACCGCAGCACCCGCTCCAGCGCCGGGTTCATACGGTCAGGTACGGTGCGATCTTGGCATACAGCCCGTCACCGATACCGCGAATATCTTTGATCTGTTCCACAGAAGTATATTTGCCAATCTGCTCCCGATAGGCCAAAATCGCCGCCGCTCTTTGGTCACCGATACCTTGAATGGCGGTCAATTCCTCAAAAGTAGCCGTGTTCAGATTCACCGGGTAACTGACTGTGCCCGCGTTGCCGGAAGCGGTGGTTTGCGCAGCCGTTGCCGTTCTGCTTGCAGCGGATCGACCAACGGTGGCGGCAGCCGACTGCGTCGTGGTACCGGATTGCACCGCCGTCGTCGGTGTTTCAACCAACACGCCGGAGGAGATCTTCGGCTGGGATAAACCGAGATACAGGCACAGCCCTGCCAATAAAAACAGCGCCACGCCCACCATCACCAGGCTTTGGCCCTTCTCACTTTTCATATTGCTTCCTCTTCTCTCTTTTTACACGCCCAGTCAAGCCGTCACTTGCCGGTTTTTTCGTTTACTCCAAAGGCTCTTAAGCCACAACCAGATTCCCGCAGCCAGCAGCGCCAGCGCCAAGGTCAATACCGGCAACAGCCAATCTGCCGCCATGCCGCGCACACCCCACCAGGGCAGCAGCTGCCGCTGGGCCAGGTTCCGCAGCGCCGGGTGCAAAATGTAGATCGCCAACGCAGACCCCTCGGCGTACAGCACAAAGGGATTTTCCCAGGTGCAAGTCACATTCTGGGCCAGCAAAAACAAGCTGACCGCAGCCACCAAAGGGCCTAAATACATATCGGCGCTATCGTTCAAATACCGATATTCCAAAACAGACAGTGCTAAGCCCACCAACACACCAAGCGCCGGCCACTTGCGACCCAGGCGCTTGATCTGCGTCTCTGCTTCCTTAAACAGCAGACCCAATGCAAAACAGGGCAAACCGGTAAACCAAGCATTTCGGCTGTACTGGGCAGCCACCTCCCGGTGGAGTATACCCACCACCACTTCACCAAGCACCAGCGGCACCAACAGCAGCAGCGGCGCCCACCGCAACCAGTGGGTTCTGTGCATTTTCATCAGAAGCAGCACCAAGCCGTAGCAGTAAATCAGCGCAGGAATAAACCACAGGTGCGGCTTGGATTGCGTGTTGTTCAGCAGGAAGAACGAAACCACATTTTCCATCGCATAATGGCTCTTAAAAAAGGCCGCCGGGGTTTTGTCACTAAGCAAAAAGCAACACCAAAGCGCGTAAAATCCGGCCGCCGGAACAAAAATGCGCAAAAGTCGCCGCATGCGGTGCACCAGCCGACCGGCATCCTGTCGCTGCACCGCACCGTATGTAAAATAGCCGGATACCATAAAGAAAAACGGCACCGCCCACCGGGCAAACATACGCACCGTGCCACCCACATCGCCGGGAAACGGCACATGGAGCAGCAGCACAAACAGCGCCGCTGCCCATTTGAACAGGTCAAATGTTCTGTTCCGCAAAACGCATCGTCCTTTATCTGTAAATATGAAGAAACCGTCTTGCAGTGCAAGACGGTTATATGGTAGAGATAGAGGGATTCGAACCCACGACCTCTCGCATGTGAAGCGAGCGCTCTAACCAACTGAGCTATACCTCTATATTTTCCGTGGAGCAGGTGAAGGGAATCGAACCCTCGTGTTCAGCTTGGGAAGCTGACATTCTACCATTGAACTACACCTGCGCATGTGCCTGAACGGCTTTCTCATCGCGTGCAAATACTATAACACATCTGTTTGGAAATTTCAACACCCTTTTTCCATTTTTTGAAAAAACTTTTCTGCCCTGTCACAAACGGTGTTTTTTCACTTTTTTTGCTTGACAAGGCCCGCCCGGGTATGCTATTATATCAAAGCACAAACGGAGAGGTACCGAAGTGGTCATAACGGAGCGGTCTTGAAAACCGTCGTGTCGCAAGGCACCGTGGGTTCGAATCCCACTCTCTCCGCCATTCGGTATCACACAAGGAGCATGGCTCTTTGATGATAAAACTTGACAGCGGTTTAGCACAAGTTACAACACAGTATGCAGAAGTACTCAAGTTGGTGACGAGGCGCCCCTGCTAAGGGCGTAGGTCGGGCAACCGGCGCGAGAGTTCGAGTCTCTCCTTCTGCGCCAAAAGGCACTGAGGTTTTTTCCTTAGTGTCTTTTCTTTTTGTTTGCAACTTTCCACCTGGGAGAGACGAGAACGCTACCGTCCATCTTTTTGCGCAGCAAAAAGGGACATAAAATGGGATCGTTCGCGCAGCGAACAGACAGGGCAGCGCCCTGTCGAGTCTCTCCTTCTGCGCCAAAAGGTATCAAGGATTTTCCTTGGTACCTTTTCTTTTTGTCTGCAACTTCCCGCCCGGGAGAGACGAGAACGCTACCGTCCATCTTTTTGCGCAGCACTTCCCCGCTTTCCAAATAAAAGCAGAAAATCCCGGCACACCTGGGCCGGGAAAGCAAATATAAGCAGATGAATATGGCAAAAGAAAAAGCGGCAGGTCTCATCGAATGCAGTAACAGTCCTATCATCATTTGTTTTTCTTTGCCGTATTGATAGAAGAGATCAACATCCGTTTAATTTCTATGCATTGATCGAGCAATGCTGTTTCTTTGTAATACCCGCTCTCCATAAGCAATTCTATCCAATATTCGCTCTCGGAACATTCCTTGAGAGCAATTTGAAGCTTAGCGATAAAATCGGCTTTACTGTGGGCATAAAAGGCTTCTCTGATATTAGCGCCGATACTTGTTCCGCAACGCAAAAACTGATTAATAAGCGCACCTTCACATTTTACCGCTCTCAGTTCTTTGCAAACTTGTATTACATCAAGCGCAAATGCTTTAGATTTTATCAATAACGGACTATCGTTCATAGCAAACGCACCTCACATACGCATTATATATTCTGTTAATAAAAAAGCAAGGCAACGCCTTGCAGATCACTTTTCACTTTTCACTATTACTTATTACTTCCAATGGCACAAAGGCACTTTTTAGTGAAGAGTGAAGAGTGAAGAGATAAAAGTAAAAGTCCCAAAGACTTACGCCTTTGGGACATTGGAGGCACCACCCAGATTTGAACTGGGGCATAAAGGCTTTGCAGGCCTCTGCCTTACCACTTGGCTATGGTGCCGGGAAAAGAATGGGCACAATGTAGAATACAAAGTGCCCGATGGAGCGGATTACGAGACTCGAACTCGCTACCTCCACCTTGGCAAGGTGGCGCTCTACCAGATGAGCTAAATCCGCAGATATGGTGCTTCCGGACGGAATCGAACCATCGACACGAGGATTTTCAGTCCTCTGCTCTACCGACTGAGCTACAGAAGCACAAATGGCGACCCGGAACGGGCTCGAACCGTCGACCTCCAGCGTGACAGGCTGGCGTTCTAACCAGCTGAACTACCGGGCCATCTGTGGTGGAAGTTACAGGGCTCGAACCTGTGACCCTCTGCTTGTAAGGCAGATGCTCTCCCAGCTGAGCTAAACTTCCACAAGGTGTCGCCATCAGCGACGGGTTATATAATACAATAACTTTCCCGAAAAGTCAACACCTTTTTTCAATTTTATTTGGATTTTTTTAGCAGGTCGTTTAACTGCTCCGGTGTGAAGCTGTAAGTCTTGTCGCAGAAGTGGCATTCCACCTGAATATCCTCCCCTGCGTCGATCATCTGGCGCAGTTCTTCTTCCCCTGCAGTGAGCAGCGCCGTCTCCACCCGCTCCCGGTTGCAGTTGCAGCGATAGGCAATGGGATATTCGTCCAGTTTGTCAATTTTCAAGGTGCCCATAGCCTTGGCGGCAATCTCGTCTACCGTCAGCCCCTGTGCCAGCATGGTGGTCACCGGCGGGATAGAGTCAATGGCCGTCTCAATCGCAGAGATGGTCTCCTCCGGGCAGCCGGGCAACAACTGGATCAAAAAGCCGCCGGCGCACTGTACGGTCAGGTCCGGGTTCACCAGCACACCCAAGGCGCACACAGAAGGGGTCTGCTCGGACACGGCAAAATAATTGGTAATATCCTCGGCGATCTCGCCGCTGACAATGGCAGTCTGACCCACATACGGCTCCTTTAGCCCCACATCTTTCATTACATACAGATAGCCGTCCGTACCTACGGCGCCCCGCACATCCAGCTTACCCTTATCGTTCAGCGGCAGCTCCACCACCGGGTTTTGCACATAGCCCCGGGGATTGCCCTTGCTGTCCGACACAGCGATCAGCGAGCCTGCCGGTCCACCGCCGTTCAGGCGCAGGGTCACGCTGTCGTCCGCGCCCTTGAGCATATCGCCCATCATAGACGCCGCCGTCAGCAGGCGGCCTAAAGCCGCTGTGGTCACGGCAGAGGTGTGGTGAATCTGCTCCGCCCGAGCGGCAATATCCGTGGTATCCGCCGCCAAAATAAAGGCGCTGCCGTCCTCTGTGATATATCTTACGATCTTGCCCATGGCATTATTCCTTTCTCTTGCAAACATAAAACACCCGCTGGGTCTCCGGCCCGGGGGCGTCTGTGGTCAGCTCCGCATAACGACCCAAAATCTCAAATTCCGAGAGTGCCGCCGTTAGCTGCCGATGGGTATAGGCCCGCTCGATAAAGCTGTCGCTTAAGCGGTCATAACTCTCGCCGTTATAGCAAAACAGGTCGATGAGCACCCGCACTGCCGTATCGTCCAGCGCCTCATTGTCCCACACCAAATAATAATCTTCTTCATCAAACACAAAGGTCTGCCCTGCCAGCACCTGCCGGTGCTTATAAACCGTATTCACATCAAACAGAAACAGCCCGCCGGGGCGTAAATTCTCCGCCACACGGCAAAAGCAATCTTCCACATCGGACAAAGCCGTTAAGTGATTGATACTGTCCAGCAAACACACGCAGGCATCAAACTGCGCCGGGGCAGAATATTCCGTCATGGACGCCCGATAAAATGCGCCTTCCGGGCACTTGCTTTGGGCGATGGTGAGCATATCCGCAGACAGATCCACCCCGGTAACCCGGTAGCCCCGCTCCAAAAGGCAGCGGCTGATACTGCCGGTGCCACAGGCCAGATCCAGCACCTGTGCCCCCGGTTCTACCCCATATTGCAAAAAGAAGCCGGAAATGTACGCACTTCTGGCTTCATACTCTACATTCTCGGTCAGGTGGTCATAGACCTGTGCCCAGGCATCATACGGATTCATCATTGCCCTGCTCTTGCCGGTCGATCCGCTCAAAGATCTTGTCATACCCATCGCAGCCGTACTGCAAAGAGCGGTTCACCCGGCTGATGGTAGCGGTAGACGCACCGGTCTCGTTGACAATATCCGTATATACGCATTTTTCGGACAGCATCTTTGCCACCACAATGCGCTGGCTGATGGCGTTGAGCTCCTGCACGGTGCACAGATCCTCAAAGAAATCGTAACACTCCTCTACATTCTCCAGCGCCAGCACAGCCTTAAACAAAAAGTCCAAATTCTTATTATGCAAATTCAGTCCCATAATGGCCTCCAAATTGAAATCTGCAATTATTTTAGCACACTAATGCGTGATAGTAAAGACTAAAAATGCAAATTCTCCGATTTTTCGTCCACTTTATGCGACGTTAAAACGCCACATGCGCGATCAGTGCCACCCCGCACAGCAGCGCTGCCAGGGGAACATAGACAAAACGGCCCACATTATACCAAAGCGCACCATGGCGCTTACCGCTGCCGGTATTCACCGCCGCCAGCAGATCGTCCTTCTTCATAATAAAGAACCAGGACACAGCGCCCAGGGTGGCACCGATGGGGATAATATAAATCGACACCAGATCCATCCACGGTCCCCACTTAGAGATGGTCTCCATCCCGATCCCGGCGCCCAGGCACACCACCGCCAGCAGTACCAGCACCACCTTGCGGCTCAGCTTGGGGAATCGATGAAGCAGGGACTCTGCCACCGCCTCAAACATATTTTGCAGGGAGCTGACCCCGGCAAAGATCATTGCCACATAAAGAATCACCGCAAACAAACGTCCCATGGGAATGTCCTGCAAGATCTCCGGCAGAGTCACAAACAGCAGACCGGGGCCTGCCCCCACATCCAGCCCGTAAGAGAAGCACGCGGGAATAATCACCAAGGACGCCACCAGCGCCGCAATGGTATCAAACAGTGCCGTATGGCGAGCAACACCTACCACATCCTCCTCTTTGGACAAATAGGCACCGTAAGCGATCATACCGCTGCCGGTGACGGACAAGGAAAAGAAAGCCTGTCCCATGGCGCTGATCCACACTTTCGGGTTTTTCAGTGCGTCCCAATGGGGCGTGAGCATAAACCGATAGCCCTCGGCAGCACCGGGCAGCAGCGCCACACGCACCGCCAGCACCAGGAAGATAATAAAAAACAGCGGCATCATCACTTTATTGGTCTTTTCAATACTGTTGGCACCCAGCAGCAGGGTCAGCAGCGTGCCCACCACCACGATTACATGGTACGGTACCACAGAAAAATCCTTTGTAGAGAAAGCCTGAAACCAGCTGGCGGTATCCACCGTCATTAGCGTGCCGGTGACCGAATCCACCAGCGCCTTGAGCACGTAGCTGACGATTACCGCATAGCCGATGGCAATGCACATAGACCCGGCCAGCGGCAGCCACCCAAGGGCGCCCCCGGCCTTCTCCGCCTTGGGACTGCGGGAGCGCCAGGCGCGGGCATAAGAGCCCAGGGTGCCGGTGCCGGCCCAGCGGCCCACAGCAAACTCCGCCGGCAGCGCAATGCAGCCGAACAGCACGACAAACAATAAATAGATCAGCAAAAACGCCCCGCCGCCGTTCTGGCCCATTTTGTTGGGAAAGCCCCACACATTGGCCATACCCACGGCCGAACCCACGGACGCTAAGATAAAGCCCCAACGGGTGCCGAAGTGCTTTGCGTTCTTTGACTTAGACATATAAAAAAATCCCCCATTCTTACAGTCGGACTCTCATTATACGGGATAGCCCTATCGAAAGTCAAGCAGCAAAATGCCCCATCCGGCAGAACACCACCCCGGGCAGGGCACTTTGTCTATTAAAAGTCATAAAGCGAGCGAAAAATAAAAAAGAAAAGACCCTGCGGACATACATCCGTCAAGGTCTTTTCTTGAAAGTAGTGACCAATTCTGATACCAAATGCACACCCCTCGTATAAATCGTTAAAAGGTGTGCCTTTCGTTAAAAAGTGCAACTGTACTACCGTCTTTCATGCGCATAGGAATAGGTATCCACCAAGTTCTTAGTATATGAAATTTGCAGATTATTCTTGGATTTGGCTCAAATCAAATGCACCGTTCTCAATCAACTTCAAAATTGTGTCTGCCAAGTTGTTTTTTACAGTTTCACTTTCATTTTCAACGCCAGAATACTCTACATAAATAGTGTTTTCTCCCATATCAAAGGTTGCATAATATATTACGGTTTTGATGCCTTGACTATTTGACTTTGTTATGAAATATCCTGCATTGATATCAACGCCGTCTACACTTGAAGTGATTGTATTTCCATCAATGGTAGTATCTAATAGATTTACACCCTGTTTAGATACTACAATTCTTGTATCACCAATTTTTCCCTCAAAACCCAGAATATTATGATTGTCAGCATCAAAGTAAGCATCTGCGGTAACAGGCAAGTCTGAAAAAAGCATTTCAATCTCAGCATCGCTCAAAGGTCTTGTTGTTACATTTAAGTTAATTGAAGATGGTGATAAGTCATTTTTAACAAAAGTAATTGTTTCTCCACCATTCAGCGTGGCAATATCGTTTTTTGTACCAAACAGATTGCTTTGAAAAACTCCCACTCCAATCACAGCAACGAGTACGAAGCAAGCTGCAACAGACACCCATTTTTGCCGATTAGTTATTTTACTTGTTTTTTTCATAGGTTCAGCCTCCTTAATATACTGATTATCGACATTTCCCAATGCCCTTAAAAGTTTCTTTTCTTTCATACAGAGATACCTTCTTTCTCTAACAATTTTTTAAGTTCGTTCCTTGAACGAAATAATGACATCTTGATTTTGCTCTCGCTCATACCATATTCCGTTGCAATTTCTTTAATGGGCGATAAATACCAATATCTTCTCATAAAGATTTTTCGCTGTTCTAATGACAGGGAAGAAAGAAAGCGGTTGAGAATATCCGTTAGAGCGATTTCTTCAACAATGTTTTCTGTACTATCCAACGATGGTATGCACTCTTGTATTTCATCAAAAACCAATGGCATTTGCCCACCATTACGTTTCTTTGCATTAAGCAGTTCGTACCTGTCCAAAGATAGGTTGCGAGTAATCTTCCCTAAAAAAGTTTTTAGGACAGATGGACGGTTAGGCGGTATGCTGTTCCAAGCTCTTAAATAAGTATCATTTACACATTCCTCGCTGTCCTCGTCATTACGAAGAATATTAAAGGCTATGTATCTGCAATACTTTCCATATTTTTTTGAAGTTTCAGATATAGCAGTTTCGGAGCGCTCCCAATATAAATCTACTATCTGCTTATCATCCATAGGTTTCTCCTCCTTCCCTTAGTATTAAAGCCTTTCACCCTAATAGACGGGGAAAATGTGTCATACGTCACTAAATTCAAAAAAATCTTCCTCATTTTTTAAATTATATCATTTACTTGTGAATTTTTCTATTTTGTTTATGTATCGAAAAAGCCTTGCAAATCAAGGACTTTATAAAAAGAAACTGGACACCAATCAAGATACGCATAGTATCAAAATTGGTGTCCAGTTATGGTGCGAGAGACGGGACTTGAACCCGTACGAGTCACCCCACACGCCCCTCAAACGTGCGCGTCTGCCGATTCCGCCACTCTCGCTCAACGCATAGAATTATAGCAAATACGGCAGATATTGTCAAGGGATTTACCTACATTTTCAAAAAAGGCTGGGGATATGGCTAGGGTCGTCAATAATGGCCGCCGGGTGCTGGGCAAACAGCTCCCCAAAGGAGCGAAAGCCCCAGGACACACCGATGGTCTCTATCCCCGCATTGCGCCCGGTGATCATGTCCACATCACTGTCGCCAAAGTACATAGCCTCCTTGGCGCTGCAACCCAGCGCCTCCAGCGCCATACGCACAGTGGTGGGGTCCGGTTTCTTGGGCAGGTCGTCTGTGGCGCCGATTACCACATCAAAATAGTCTTTGCCAAAGATCTGCTCCACCATACCCCGGGCAGCTTCCGCCGGTTTGTTGGTGACAACACCCAGGCGAATGCCCATGGTCTTTAAGTCGTCCAGCGCCGCCTGAATCCCGGGATAGGCATGGGCGTGATCCATTTTAACAGCGTTATACCTCACCTTAAACATAGCGTAAGCTTCTTCCAGCTGTTCCGGTGAGAGCTGGTGCTCAAAAGCGCGCTCTACCAGCTTTTTGGCGCCGTTGCCTACCAATTTCTTATAATCTGCCTGGGTCCACTTGGGCGTGCGGCCGTACTGCTCCAGCACATAGTCCGTAGCCAGTCCCAGGTCATCAATCGTATTCACCAGCGTGCCGTCCAAATCAAAGATGGCGCACTTAAACTGCGTATTCAATACAGATCCCTCAAATCCTGTTCTTTATTCTTGCGAGCCTTATGGATCAGCCGGGCCGCCACCGCCACCACTGCCGCTGCGCCCACCGCACCGGACGCCCAGTAAATGCGCCGGTCCTGGGCCTTGCCGTCTGCTGACAGCTGGCCGCTTTTAACCCGAGCCCACAAGTCGTTTTGCAGCTCCAGAATATTCTGGGGCAAATTGTAAAAATACTGTCCCTTAGGCCATACCTTGGGATACACCACCGAGTTGCCGTACAGGGAATTGTTCTCATCCTGCCGCACCGCCAAATTGGGTGAAGCGTAGTAGATATACTCCTGATTGGCAAGCGCTACTTGTGGCTCTTGCATAAAGTTGATAAACGCCTCGGCACCCTTTTTGTTTTGTGTGCACTTGGGCACGCACATGGCGTCATAAAACAGATTGACACCTTCCTCCGGAAAGCAGTAACCCAGATCCGGATTGTTGTCTTGCATCAGGATATAATCGCCGGCATAATAGGTGGCAAAGGCATACTCCCCGCTTTCCATCAGGTTGAACACCTCATCCATCACATACACCGGGTGCACCGCATCCTTTTGCTTGGCGAGCAGCTCCGCCGCCGCGTTCCAATCCTCCTCCGAGGTGGTGTTCAAATCCTGTCCCAGCATGAACTGAGCCAGGGCAAAAGCATCTCTGGAATTGTTAAACATCAGCACCTTGTCCCGGTACTGTTCGTCCCACAGCACAGACCAGCTTTTAGGCGCTTCTTTCACCAGCTTTTTGTTATAGATCAGCACCGTGGTGCCAATGTTGTAGCACACGGTGTACTTCTGCTGGGGGTCAAAATACAGTCCCTTGCAGTCCGGGGCAATATACTTGTCATAATTGGGAATATTGCCGTAGTCCAAAGGCAGCAGCATATCCTCCTCCAGCAGGCGCTGGATCATATAGTCCGAAGGAATGATCACATCATAGGACACACCGCCGCCGGACAGCTTGGAATACATATTTTCGTTTGATTCAAAATTGGTATAATTCACCTTGGCGCCGGTGAGCCGCTCAAATTCCTTAACGGTATTCATAGCGTCCTCCTGCCCCTCGGAGATGTACTCGCCCCAGTTATACACATTCACCGTAGTGCCTTGCAGCCCCAGGTTCTTGTAATAGGCTTTTTGCGCCGGCGTGAAAACATCATCCGCCGCAAAGGCGCTGACGGGCATTGCCAGCAGCACCAGCAGGGTCAGCAGAAACGAAAAACACTTTTTCATTGGCGCTCCCCCTTCTCCCCCTTCTCCCGCTTCTCCGCTCTGGCCTGCATCCAGTTGGACAGGATCAGCAAAACCAAAATGGTCAAGAACATCAGAAATGACAAGGCGTACATATCCGGCTTCACCCGCTTTTTGGTCATAGAGAAAATGTAGATGGGCAGGGTCTGGAAGCTGGGCCCGTTGGTAAAGTAGCTGATGATAAAATCATCCAGCGACAGCGTAAAGCTCATCACACAGCCGGTGATGATACCACTGAGGATCTCCGGAAATACGGTCTTAAAAAACGCCCGCACCGGCTTGCAGCCCAGGTCCACCGCCGCCTCGTAAATATTCATATCAAACTGGTGCAGCTTGGGAATCACATTCAAAATCACATAGGGCAGACTAAAGGTCACATGGGCAATCAGCAGCGTCCAAAAGCCCAGCACATTGCTGCGGTGCACCAGTCCCCCGGCAAAGACGAACAGCAGCATCATAGAGATGCCGGTAACGATCTCCGGGTTCATCATGGGCACATTGGTCATCAGCATCAGCGAGCGCTTATAGAGCTTGTGCCGACTGTTAAAGATACCCACCGCCGCCATTACGCCTAAGAGCGTAGACGCCGCTGCGGTGCACAGTGCCAGCACCACGGTGTTTTGCAGGGCGTGCATAGCCGCTGCGTTGCTGAACAGCTCCTTGTACCAATGCGTCGAGAAGCCTTGCAGCATATAGGTGTTGGCGCTGCCGTTAAAGGAGAACAGCCCGATCACCAAAATCGGCGCATACAAAAACACATAGATCAGTGCCTGATAAATCTTGCCGATGGCAGAGGTTTTCTTGCTCATACGATCACACCTCCGTCACTGCTGTCGTCCGCGCCAAAGTGGTTCATCACGCCCAGACAGATCAAAATCAGCACCATCAGCACCAGGGACAGCGCAGCCCCCAGGTTGTAGTTATTGGCGCTTTGAAACTGGGTCTCAATCACATCGCCAACCAGCACCACCTGGCCACCGCCCAGCTTTTGGGTAATATAAAAGGTAGATACGCAGGGCACAAACACCATGGTAATGCCGGAGAGCACACCGGGCAAAGACATAGGCAGTACCACGCGCCGAAACACCTGATGCCGACTGCTGCCCAAATCCTCTGCCGCCTCGATCAGCGAGCCGTCCAGCTTGGACAGTACGGAATAAATAGGCAGAATCATATAGGGCAGGAAATTATAAACCATACCCAATATTACAGCACCGCCGGTGTTGATCAGCTTGGCCGGCTCCAGCCCCACGGCGGTCAAAACGCTGTTGATCACGCCGGAGTCACCTAAAATCGTCATCCAGCTGTAAGTACGAATGAGAAAGTTCATCCACATGGGCAGCATCACCAAGAGCACCACTGTTCGCTGGCGGCGCGCCGCGTGCTTGGAGATCAAATAGGCAAAGGGGTAGCCCAAAAGCAGACAGATCACCGTGGCAGCCAAGCCATAGAGCACCGACAGCAAAATGGTAGACAGATAGGACGGGATTTGGCTCACCGAGTGGAGAGAAAAGGCGCCGCTGGTATCCGTAAACGCATAGTAGACCACCATGCAAAGGGGCGCCAGTACAAACAGCACCGCCCAAAGGGCATAGGGCTTGTCCAGCAGTTTACGACCCAGATTGCTCATTGCTCTCCTCCTCCCAGTTATAATCGGCGTCCGAGATATGGTCCATCTCGTCCGAGAAGGTGGAATAGTCGCCAAATTCGCCGCTGTACTCGCTGCGCTTCATAATATGAATGGCGTCCGGCTCAATATACATACCCACGGTATTGCCCGCCGCGTGGTAATGCGTGGTCTGCACCATCCAGATAAAGCCGCCCACATCCACAAAGATCTCAAAGAACACACCCTTGAACACCACATCTGTAATGGTGCCGGTCAGGGCTGCCTTATGCCCCGGGTCGCACAGTCGAATATCCTCCGGGCGCACCACGGCCTCTACAAATTCATTGGGGGCAAAGCCGCTGTCCAGGCAGTCAAAGGTCACGCCGCCAAAGCGCACCACATAATCCCGCACCATCACAGCGTCCACGATATTGGACTCTCCGATAAAATCCGCTACAAAGGCGTTTACCGGCTCGTTATAAATATCCTCCGGCGTGCCGATCTGCTGAATTTTGCCCTTATCCATCACCACCACCGTGTCGCTCATAGACAGCGCTTCCTCCTGGTCGTGGGTCACATAGATAAAGGTAATGCCCAGCCGCTTTTGAATGGCTTTCAGCTCCTTTTGCATATCCTTTCGCAGCTTTAAATCCAGCGCGCCCAGCGGCTCGTCCAGCAACAGCACATGGGGGTGATTGGCCAAAGCGCGGGCAATGGCCACTCGCTGCTGCTGCCCGCCGGACAGAGAGGAGATACTCCGCTTTTCAAACCCTTTCAGGTTTACCAGCTCCAGCATTTCCGCCACCGTTTGGCGCACCTCACCGCGGCTCTTCTTTTGCAGTTCCGGGCCAAAGGCGATGTTCTCATACACATTTAAATGCGGAAAAAGAGCATAACGCTGAAAAATGGTGTTCACCCGGCGTTTGTGCGGGGGCACATCATTGATGACTTTGCCTTCAAAGACCACTTCCCCACTGTCCGGCTGCACAAAGCCGGCAATACAGCGCAGCGTTGTGGTCTTGCCGCAGCCGGAGGGTCCCAGCAGCGTTATAAACTCTTTTTCATTTATATACAGATTCAGTTTGTCTAAAATCACATTGTCGCCGTAGCTGACCGTGATGTTCCGCAGGTCAATGATCTTTTCCAATTATGCACTTCCTCTTTTGTCAGAAAGCCGCCGCTCTCCGCCCGATTTTTTAGCTTTCGCCTATACTTAAATTTCGTTTTAAGCAATAAGACTAATATATGCATTTTTGCACCGATTGTCAATACGAAACAAAAAAATCAGAAAATTTTTTCCGCGATTTGCTGACCCTGCGCAGCCAGTTCAATGGCCTGGGGCACCCGAGCAAAATCGCACACCATGGACTTGGGCTTCATATAGCAGTTATCCATGCCAAAGGGCACAAAATAAAAGTGCTTGTAATTGAGCAGCTGGCCGATATTCTTGGCAGCGCCGCCCAAAGCGTCATTGGTGGACACGCCAATGACCACCGGGGCGTCATTGCGCAGGTGGCTCTTGGCAGCCATCGTAACCGCCGTGTCCGTAATGCCCGCTGCCAGCTTTGCCAGCGTGTTGCCGGTGCAGGGCACAATGGCCAGCACATCAAACATCTTCTTTGGTCCCACCGGCTCCGCCTGGGCAATGGTGTGGATAATACTGTTGCCGGTAATGGCGATCAGCCGATTTTGAATATCCACCGCGTCCCCGAAGCGGGTATCCGTGGTGTAAGCCGTCTGGCTCATAATGGGCGTTATGGTATGACCGGCCCGCACCAGCGCCTCCAGTGCCTCCAAGGACTTAGCAAAGGTGCAAAAGGAGCCGGTCAGGCAATACCCGATCTTCATTCCAGTCCCTCCTCAATCATTTCGGCCACAGTCTCGCCGATCAGCGCACCGGCAGTCTCCGGGGCGGTGCGGCCGGGCAGATTGCGCCCGTCCACCACCGTGATTCCCAGGGTGTGGGCCATCAGCGTATCCACCCCGCCGGGGAAGGACGCCAGGTCCACCAGTACCGTGTCTCGCCGCAGCGCCTGCAGCTCTCGCTTGGTAAAAATCATGTGGGGCACCGTATTATAGACCAAATCATAATCCCCCGGCTGCACCAGGCCGGAAAAGTCCGTATGCCGAGCACCGGCAAACAGCGCCTGAGTCTTGCTCAGGGCACTGCGGGAACACACGGTCACATCGGCGCCGTGGGCCAGCAGCAGCCCGGAGAGTACCCGACCGATTCGCCCATAGCCACACACCAACACCCGGCTGCGGTAGAGTGCCCGCTCCAGATGATTTTGCGCCAACCACAGGGCGCCCTCGGCGGTGAGTATGCCGTTTTTCTCCGCAAAATTCTCATTTTTGCAGTAGTCCAGCGTGCCGGGATAGCTGCCGCCCCCTAAAAAAACGGTCTTGCCGTCCAGTCCCTCCAGCATATAATCCTTTGCCGGCACCGGCAGCAGCACAAAGTCCGCCGCCTGCACCTCCTCCACCTGCCGATAGGAGCACTGCTCCAGGTAAGCCGCCGCATACGCCATACGCCGATCGGCGGTAAACGGCACGGCAAATGTATCCAGTTTCATCTCTACACCCCACAAAGGCATTTTGTGCCTATTCCTTTCTACTCCATATTCTATGACAGAAAATTTTTTCAGTTCCTGCGGAATATGTATTTATTTTTCCGCCTTTTGGTAGTATAATATGAAAAAAGAATTGGGAGGTTCTCTCATGAAAGATATAGATACTTTACTAAAGGAAGTCAAGCGCATCCACTTTATCGGCATTGGCGGCTCCGGCATGTGTCCCCTGGCCGAAATTCTGCTGTCCCTGGGCTATCAGCTGTCCGGATCGGACAATAACGACACCGAGACTTTTCGCCGGATTGAAAAAGAGGGCGCCAAAGTCTATTTGGGCCAGACCAAGGCCAACCTGACCCCGGATATTCAGCTGGTGATTTACACCAACGCTATCTTAGAGGGCAACGAGGAACTGGAATGGGCTAAGACGCATTACCCCTGCTTTGAGCGGGCGGAGCTGCTGGGCGCCATGAGCCGCATTTTCTCCAACTGCATCGGCATCAGCGGCACCCACGGCAAGACCACTACCTCCTCTATGACCACCCAGGTGCTGCTGGAGGCCGGGCTGGACCCCAGCGCCGGCAAGCTGCCTGCCATTAACGCCTACGGCCGCTACGGCCACAGCCAAAACTTTGTATGTGAAAGTTGCGAATACAACAACACCTTTTTGCATATGAATCCGGACATTGCGGTGGTACTGAACATTGACCGGGATCACCTGGATTTCTTTGGCGATCTGGAGCACATTCAAGAGGCATTCATCAAATTTGCCAACAAGGCCACGCGCACGGTGATCTATAACGGCGACGACGCCAATACCGTAGAGGCCATGGCCCAGGTGACCGGCAAAAAGATGATCACCTTTGGCACCGGCGACCACTGTGACTGGCAAGCCAAAAACATTCATGTGCCCGGCGGGTTCCACTCCGATTACGATGTGTACCACAATGGGCAATTCCTTTGCCACGCAGAGATTTGCGTGCCCGGCGCGCACAATATTCTCAATTCTCTGGCTGCCTTTGCCGCTGCCTATGAAAGCGGCGCCAAGCCGGAGGATATTTGCCGGGGGCTAAAGGACTTTCACGGCGCCCACCGGCGGTTTGAGCTCACCGGTACCTACTGCGGCGTAACCTTTGCCGACGATTACGGTCACCACCCCACCGAGTTGCAGGCCACCCTGCGCGCGGCTATGCAAATGGGCTACAAGCGGGTATGGGCGGTGCACCAGCCCTTTACCTTCAGCCGCACCAGCGAGTTGCTGGACGACTTTGCCCGGGTGCTGCAAATTCCGGACAAGTGCGTGATCTCTGCCATTATGGGCAGCCGCGAGGTAAACACCATCGGCATTCACGCCAAGGACTTGGCAGATAAGATTCCCGGTGCCGTGCAGTTGGATACTTTCCCGGAGATTGCCAAGTATGTGACCGACCATGTGGAGCCGGGTGATCTGGTACTGACCCTGGGCTGCGGCGATGTGTATAAGGTCAATCAAATGATGGTCAAGATCATGAAAGACAAAGAAGCCAACGCAGAATCATAGCATAAAGGAACAGCCTTTCCGAAAATGAACGGAAAGGCTGCTTTTATATATCGTTTTATTTGTCCAGCGGTTCGATATGTACCGGGTGATCCTTGTCGTCGATCTCAATATCCCCACCGCCTTTGCTCCAAAGCGCGTAGCCGTCGGTAAGGGTGATCTCATTCTCAAAAATACGAATGCCGCTGTGAACGGGCGCGGTGATCTTGCCGCCCAGCGTGATCGGCTCCACCAGCACCGCCGCCAGCGTGGGCCAAAACCGCTTTTGCCGCAGGGTTGGCAGGTGGAATACATTGTGATGAATTTGCATATCCCGCACCGGACCGGACTCATACCAGTCGTTGGCGTCATTGCTGACAAACACATTGGCCATAAACACATGCGCAAAGGTGTTGTGATGAATATCTACATGACCGCCGGTGGTACAAAGAATGCCCCGGGTGGGAATGCCGTGAATGGAACAGCCGCTGATTTCCACATTCGGGCAGTAGCTGGCATTCTCAATCACTACATTCTGCTGTCCTCGGAACTTGGCGTCTATATCCTCCGGCAAAGGCCGATCAAAGGTCAAGGTGCAGGTTTTGGCATCTATATCGTCCTCCACCGCAGCCACGGTATTTTCTTCTCCGCAGGGCTGCAAAGAGCTGCGATAATAGAAGCGCACCGTATCGCCGGGGAAGAACGCCCGGTAGCCACCCTGCTGCCGGTGCACGAACTGAAATACCGCCGTATGGTCGTCAATGCGGCGCACAAAGCGCAGGAACGCACCGTGAATGTTGATGGCGTCGTCATGCGCCTGGGTAAAGGAACAGTCCTTTATGGTAACCGTGCCCTTGCAGCCGCACACATGGATACAGTCCGCAAAAGACGACACATGATGCTGCGAATCCGGGTGAAAGTGTACCCCGGTAAAGGACACATCCCGGCACATTTGGGTCAGCCAACCAAAGCCGTGCAGGTAATTCACCGTCACCTGTTCCACGGCAAGGTCGCTGCTCTCGGAGAAAAAGGCGCCTGCTGTCTCTCGGCAGTTGTTCATAGAGAGAGCGACCGTCTCCCCGATCTGATATTTCTTCTTCCGCAGGGACCACACATTGAAGGTGCGCGCCCCGGTGCGGCGGGTGCGGTGCAGTCCAAAAAACGGCTGGTCCACCTCACGGAACACCGTCTCCCCCCGGTGACGCACGGCGCAGCTGCTGTTCTCGTTGTTGCGCATTTGCCAGTAATTCTTCTTAGTAAAGGGACTTTGTTCAAAAAAGACCACGCTGCCGCCGTCCATATAAAAGGGCTGATTCTCCGGCACTCGATAGCTGACCGTGTGGCCTTGCTTGGCGGTCACCTCCAGCTCCACATTGGTGGGGCAGGCGTAACGAATGGTAAAATTCCGCAGAGTGATCTGCCGACACCGCAGTACGCCCAAAGCGCTGATGTTGCCGTGGAACACAAAAACGGAGCCGTCCCCGTCCAGGGTCAGCTGCTCTTTATCCTGCAACAAAATGCCAAAGGTCTTTTTCGGCCGCTGAAAGCTGTCTGTATTGCTGGTGTGCACCAACAAACTTTGGCAATAGTCTTTATAAAAATGGTACTCCCCCTTAGGAAAGTGCAGGGTGTCCCCCGGCTGCATTTGGCGCAGGGCTTCCGTCACCCCGGCGGCAATATTCTTAGGCAGGCCAAACTGCGTCACTTCATAGATCATAATGAACCTCACAAATAGTACAGATTACCTTTATCATACAAAAAACGGCACGCAAATGCAAGAATTCATTGACAAACAGCGTGCCTAATACTATACTAAATCCTAAAGAATTGGCGTTTATTCGTCATTTTTGTGATTTTGTCTATTACTGTGCTGTGCACAGGATTTTGGAGAGCCTATGGACTGGAAAAGCATATATCAGTCAAAGCGAATGACCGTAAACGAAGCCATTGCCCTGATCCATAACGGAGACAAGGTAGTCACCGGCTTTGCCTGCGGCGAGCCGCTGGGCATTGAACGGGCGCTGGTGGAGCAGTACCGGAACTTTCAGGATGTGGAGATCATCTCCATGCTCACCTTAGGGGATTGCCCCTGGACGGCGCCGGAAATGGCCGGGCACTTTCACCTGAACTGTCTGTTTGCCTCTGCCGGTAACCGGAACGCCATTGCCAACGGCACTTGCGACTTTACCACCTGCCATTTTTATGAAATTCCGGACCTGCTGGAGAATTATGTGTGCCCGGATGTGGCGGTGGTGATGGTATCGCCGCCGGACGAGCACGGCTATGTATCCTTTGGCACCACCGTGGACTACACCAAGGGTGTGTGCGGCGTAGCCAAAACCGTAATTGCCCAGGTCAACAGCTATATGCCCCGCACCTTTGGCAACAGCATTCGCCATGTACGGGAATTTGACGCCTTCGTAGAGATCAACGAGCCTCTGCCCCAGGTGCCCTCCGCAGAGATCAGCCAGGTGGAACAGCAGATCGGCAAAAACTGCGCCGAACTGATCCACGACGGCGACTGCCTGCAACTGGGTATCGGCGGTATTCCCAACGCCGTGTGCGCCCAACTGTGGAACAAAAAGGATTTAGGCCTGCACAGTGAACTGGTAGGCGACGGCGTGGTGGACCTGCTGGAGGCAGGTGTCATCAACAATGCGAAAAAGCAAATTCACCGAGGCCGCACCGTCATCGGCGCCGCCTTGGGTACGGATAAGCTAAACGCTTATATCAATAACAATCCATCCGTAGAGATGCACCCCATCAATTATGTAAACAATCCGTCGGTGATCGCCAAGAACGACAATGTGGTCTCCATTAACTCCTGCCTGCAAGTGGACTTGCTGGGGCAGGTGGTCGCAGACACCGTGGGGCTGAACCAATTTAGCGCCGTAGGCGGTCAGGTGGACTTTGTGCGAGGCGCCACCATGAGTCGTGGCGGCCGCTCCATTATTGCCATGCCCTCAACCGCCAAGCGGGGTCACCTTTCCCGCATTGTGCCCATTATCACCGAGGGCAGCGCCATCACCACCCCGCGTAACGATGTGAACTATGTGGTCACCGAGTACGGCGTAGCACAGTTAAAAGGCAAGACGCTCAAGGAACGGGCGCGGGCACTGATCAAAATTTGCCACCCAAAATTCCGACCCAAGCTGGCGTTGGAATACCGTCACAGGTTCAAGGAGGACCCGTTCCCCCGGGAGGAGATCGGCGACTACATCAAAGAAGTACGAGAAGAAGTATACAAAACCGCTGTGTCCATCATCGGCGGCTAACCATACAATACCCAAGCAAAAGGAGAACCAATGGCACTGATTAAAGAAGAATACTTTGGCATTGCACGCAAAATCGTATCCAACATGACCACAGAGAGCTGGCGAGAGATCCCCCACGCCATCGTGATGTACGAGGCAGATGTAACAGATATTTTGCCGGTAGTCAAAGCGTTGAATGCCAACTGCAAAAGCCGGGAGGAAAAGATCACTCTGAATACCGTGATGATGAAAATCATCTGCGAGGGGTTGAAGGCAGCGCCGTCCATGAACACACACCTGCTGTTTAATCGCCGCCTGGTGCGTGGGTGCCTGAAATATTTTGACCACATTGATGTGTCCATGCCCATGCTGCTGCCGGACGGACAGATGATGACCGTCAACATGCGCGATATGGGCAATAAGACCCTCAGCGAAATGACCGCCGCCATTGTGGACACCGAGCGCCGGGCGCGCAATTCCAACATGGACGAGGTCATGTACGAGGTATCGCTGGACAACACCTTGCAGCGACTGAAACAGGGCAAGGTGGCACAGACGGTGCTGCGGCTGATCGGCTCCAAGACCGGCGCCCACAAGGTCACCACGCTCCACGGTGCGGAGAAGAAAAAATATTATTCCATCCCCACCACGGATCGCCTGACCAAGAAAGATATTGAGCAGGGCACCACAACCATCTCCAATATAGGCTCTATTTACAGAGAGCACAAGGGCAGTTGTGCCCTCTTGGAGATCATTCCGCCCCAAACCACAGCCTTTGCCATTGACTCCATCCAAAAGCGTCCTCGCGTAATGACAGACGCCCAGGGCAACGACACCATTGCGGTGCGCCAAATCCTGCCCATCACTATTGCTATGGATCATCGTGCGCTGGATTACAGCGATATCGTCCCCTTTATGCGCAAGCTGGACGAGATCTTTGCCAATGCAGAAGTGCTCAAGCAGTGGAAATAATCCGCCCCCTTCATACACGCCATACCCCCTATGGCGCGTATGCCAAAGCGGCAGCCTTACGGCTGCCGCTCTTTTTTATATTTGGTATTTGGTTTTACTTTTTGCTCAGCTCCACGGTGGCCTGGTAAGTGCCGTAGGCCCAGGTGCCGTCCGCCTTTGCAATGCTGACGGTCACCGGCAGTTGGCGGGTGCCGGTCTTAATGCTCTCGCCCTTCTTGGCAGTCAGATCACAAGAGAGCATCACATTCTTGGCCTTTAGTCCGCGAATGGCGCTTTTCGGTCCGATGATGGTCACCGAGTCGCTGTTCAGTGCTGTTACCTTGGCAGTGTAGCCCGCCGGCACATTGTTCAGCTTAACCCCGGCGGCAGACACATCAATGTCCTTGCTGGTGTAATCCGAGGGCACCACCACCCGTACAGTGACTTTCTCTGTATCGTCCAGTACGGTGATTCCCTCCAGCTGGGTGGCGTTAAAGGTAAAGGTATTTTCCCCTACCCGCAGGTCGGTAAAGTGCACCTCGCCCAGCTCGGCCGCCTTAATATCCGTTCCGGCCAGTACGCCGGCGCGAATGCTGTCTGTACTATAATAAATCTTGATCTTAGACAGATCCACCGACTCCGGCGCGTCTGTTAAGGTCACATGGGTACTCAACTGCTTCACCTTGAGTACCGGTATGGTCAAGGTCAACTTCTCTGCGCCGTAATTCAGGGAAATGTAGTCCACCTTGTTACCGTACACATCCACGGCCTTTGGCTCAATATTGATGGTGGCAGTCTCCGACAGCTTGTCGTTTAAATTCACATCGGCTACTACCTTGCTGACCCGTGCAACATAGGTCTTGGGGCCGCTAACCACCACATTCGGCTCGTTGAGCAGGCTCTCCCCCGCCACAAAGCCGTCTGCCACATAGTCCTTCGTGTTGTAATTCAGCTTAATTTCCATCTCCTGCTCCTCCGGTACATCAAAGTATCCGGTATACACAGTAGGATAATAGCTCTCAACGGTAAAATCGCCGCTGTCCCCGGCGCTGACACTGATGGGAACCTCGTGGATGCCGGTGGTGGTCACCGAACTGGTTTGCAGCTTCACATCCAAATCATCGGCAGAAATATCCTTAGCCAGGTACTTCTTGGCTCGTACGGTCACATTCACCGTCATACTGCTCTCGCCGTAGCACTTAAATCCCAACTCCTCCGTCACCGTGTCGGAAAAGTCGATCTTCAGCGGAACAGAAATATTCTTGGTGGTCTCCGGTGACAAATTCATCGAGGTGGCAATCCAAATGCACACCGCCGCCAGCAGAGAAATAATAATTAAGTTCTTGTCATTATAGATCAGCTTGCGCAAAGAAAAGCGCTTTTTTGGCTTTTGCTGTTCGCTCATTTTTTCATCCTCCTTACCAGACGGGAGATAATTTTATCGTCTGAGGAGGAACCGCTGGGCAGAAACTCCGTTTTCAAAATATCGCGCAGATCGCCGTCAGACACATCGTGGTTCAGCACACCGCCCATAGCAACGGAAATGGCACCGGTTTCCTCGCTGACGATCACCACCACAGCGTCGGACTGCTCCGTCAGACCGATACCCGCACGGTGGCGGGTGCCCAGGGCGGAGGACACACTCTTTTTGGTCAAAGGCAGAATACAACCGGCTGCGTACAGCCGTCCGTCCCGAATCACAAGTGCGCCGTCATGGAGCGGTGATTTGGGGAAAAACACATTCTCAATCAACTGGCGAGAGGCCTTGGCGTGCAGTTCCGTGCCGCTGGCAATAATATCGCCCAGCATAGTCTCGTTCTCAAACACGATGAGGGCGCCCACATGCTGGTCGCTCATATCCGAGCAGGCCTTACAAGTGGCCTCAATACAGTCGCCGATCTCCGCCACATCAATGGCAACCCCCGGGTGAATGATCGTCTTTAGGCTCTTACCGGTGGCGCCTTTACCCACCTGCTCCAAAATATTCCGCAGTTCCGGGCTGAATAAAATAGCCGCCAGCAGCAAAATATTGGAAAAAATGCTCTTAAAGATAAAGCTGGAAGCCTCCATGTGCAGCAAATTAACAATGCCATACATCACCAGCAGTAGCAAGATGCCCTTAGCCAACTGCATCGCCCGCGTTTCACGAATAATGCGAATGCAGCCATAAATGATTACGGCCACAAACAGAATATCCAGTGCGTCGCTAATGCCAAAGGTGGAAAACACGCTGAGTATCTTATTAAAGAAGTCGCCGATGGCACTCATACATTCACATCCTCACTTATACAATTTCTTATACTGATTGTAACATACTTTGAAAGTCAAATAAAGGGTTATTCCCGGAATTTTACAGAATTCAGGAAATATTCACATTCGTTCATCCCGGTAAACACGCCGGGACTGACCCGCACAGTGCCCCGCTTATCCGTACCAAAAAACCGATGGGCGCAAGGTGCGCAGTGATACCCGCCACGCACAGCGATCTGCCGGGCAGCCAAATAAGCGGCCGTCTCCTCCGAGGTGCGGTCGTCCACATTAAAGCTGAGCACCGGCACGCCAATATGCTCCGGGGGCGTGTACAGCTTTATTCCCGGACAAGCGGCCAACTCCTCATACAACCATCGGGTCAGGCGCATTTCGTACTCGTGTATTTCTGCCCGACCGGTCTTTTCAATAAACCGCACACCGGCACCCAGAGAGAGAATACCCGGGTTGTTCAGCGTCCCTGCCTCCAGCCGATCCGGCAGATCCGACGGCATGTGCGGGTCAAAGGAGTGGCTACCGGTACCCCCTTCGGTCAGGCTGTCCGGTGAAATGCCGTCCGCCAGCGCCAGCACACCGGTGCCCATGGTGCCGAACAGACTTTTATGCCCGGGGGCGCACAGGGCGGAAATATGCATTGCCTGCATATCAATAGGCAAAATGCCTGCACTTTGGGCGGCGTCTACCACAAAGAGCCAGCCCTTTCGGCGACAGTAGTCGCCAACAAGCCCCAGCGGGTGCACCACCCCAAACACATTGGAAGCATGGAGCATGGCCACCATCGCCGTATTGGGCTGCTCCAGTGCCCGGATATTCTGTAAAAAGCGGTCCGGGTCCGGGTGATACGGCACCTGATCGTAGGTGATACGCCCCTCCCGGGCCAACTTGTAGATGGGTCGAAATACCGCATTATGCTCCAAGGCGGAGATCAGCACATGATCCCCGGGCTTCAGCAGTCCTTTCAGTGCCGTATTCACTGCAGTCGTGCAATTGTTGGTAAACACAATATTCTGCTCCGGGCAATGAAAAAAGCGGCCCAGGCAGTCCCGCACGGCAAAGATCTTTTCTGCCGTCTGCACAGACTCCCGATAGCCGCCACGCCCACTGTTATACGCATACTTACGATTGGCACGGTACACCGTCTCCAGCACGGAAAACGGTTTGGGATAGGTGGTGGCCGCATTGTCTAAATAAATCATACCTGCTCCACCCCGGTGATCCGCACCCCATGCTGCCGTAGCAGCGCCAGCGCCTCCCCATCGCCGTCCTCCAGCCGTAACAGATACCCGCATCCGTCCGCCGGGCTGGGGCGCAGCTGCTTGTGTACAAACACACGGTAACCCGCGTTTTTCAGCAGCTTGGCCCCCCTTTGTGCGTTGGTCACCGAACCAACCTTGATCTCATATATCATCATAAAAACCCCATTTCCTGTCATAGTCTATCCTATGCGGAAATGGGGTTTTCGTTATGTAGGGTTTACTTTTTGATTACTTACGCTTCTTGGCAGCCTTCTCGGCCTTGCGGCGAGCCAGTTCTGCCTCTTCCTCTGCACGCTTCTCAGCTAAGCGAGCTTCCTTCTGCTTGTCTTCCTCAGCAGCGGCAGCCTTTGCTTCATCATACAAAGCGGCAATTTCATCAAAGTGCTTGTAATTCTCTTCCTGTACCAGCAGCTTCTGTGCGTCATTGTAGGGCTTCGCCGCACGGTTAAAGCGTGCAAACTCGTCCTGCAAAGCCTTAGATTTTGCCAATACAGACTTACGCTGTGCCTGTACATTCTTAATTTCAGCACGCAACTCACGAACCTTATCCAAGTCCCTCGCCTTGCGGGCAACTTCCTTGGCCTCAACCAATTCAGCAATACGCGCGTCCAGGTCGTCCTCACGATTGAACAGCTCGGTCAGTGCCTCCATATCCGGAGAAACGAATTCTTTTACGGTGCCGTAATACTTATCGTGTGCCTTCTTGGCAGAAATCTTTTTCTTAGCAATTTCAATAGAGAAACTACGGATTTCTTTCTCATCTTCCGTATCCTTCGGCATAGCCTTCGCAGCAGCCAGCTCCCGACGCAGCTCTGCCAAATCAGCAGACTTAATGCCGTCCAGACCCAGCGCATATACCTTAGAATACTCCGCAACCTGATGCTGCGTTACAGGCAGGCCGAACTTATCCAGCTCTTTGCAGACGAACTGAGAAATCTCAATTTCCTCATTGTATTCCAAATCAGCACGATACTGCTTTTTGGCAGCCTTACGCTCTGCCTTATCGCTGATATTGCGATAGCTGCTCTTATCTACGGTCTTAGGTGTAGCAACAGCCATTTCACGGGCGTTGTTTACCATATCAATGGCTTCAACAATCTGGTGATTATTCAGCGCCTTGTTGCCAAAGTCCTCAAACAGAGAACGCACCTGCAACACGCGGATTACGCTCTTTTGCTTCTTCTCATTAAAATCATAGAAGAAGTAAGGCGCCATATTCAGAAATGCACCCACGGCAGCCATAATAATCAGCACGCTCATCAGCTTGTACAGCAAGTCTGGGTCGCCGTTGTTTACATCCAAAATATCAAAGGAGTTTTTGTAGCCGTTGCCCTCATACACGCCGTATCTCTGATACACAGCAGGCAGAACGGCAGAGGTCAGCAACGTTACGATATTACCAATGGTCAGCACGGTTGCAAACATACCGTCAATACGCTCACCGGAACGATACTGCTGATAGTCACGAATATCTGCCTGAATAGCAGGTGTGGTAATCTGTTCAAATGCACCAACCAACCAGTTAAAGTACACGCAGATAAACAGCCACCAAATGCTGCGCATATTGATAATCATAGAAAGAATACAAACAATGTTTGCAAAGTTTACGGCAATCAGTACCTTCTTCTTGCCCCACTTGCGAATACAAATGGGGGCCAATAACATACCCCACAAAGAAGCGTTACCGGTCAAGGTTTGAATCAAGGCGAATGTACCACCACTGCAGGTATGACCGTAGTTATAAGACCAGGTCAAAATATTGCCGTATGCACTCTCCAAGAAGCCAATCCATCCGGCCAAAGCAATAATCCAGAAATACTTATTCTTGGCAACTGCCTTAAAGGAGTCAATAAAGCTAATCTGAATGGTATGGGTCTTAGCCTGCACGATTTTTTCCTGTGTGTTGGCATAAACCATAATGGTCAGCACCATACCGAGAACGGCAAACACCGGGTAAGAAATCCGATACACACGAATATCATACAAGTCGTTGTTGGTGGCAAACTGCGCAACCAACGGCAGCACGATATTGATGATAGACGGTGCTAAGGAATACACAACGCTCTTGATTGCCAAAACATCCGTTCTCTCCTGCGTATTGGGAGAAAGCACGTGAATCAAGTTGGTATATGCATCCTGGAAGAAGTTAAAGAAAAACTGCAGCAACAAGTTAAAGATCAATACCATGACGCACTTAGCTATGTAGCCGCCCTCGTACCCCATAATCTTACCGGAGAATAAGGAATACATAGAATCATACGGGAACCACACATACGCCAAGGAAATCACGGCGGTAGGAATACCCATAGAAATCAGGTAGGGACGATATTTACCGCCCTTACCGCGTGTATTATCTACCATGTTGGCACGCACCGCCGTCAGCGGAATGTTTGCCAAGGTAGAAATCAGGTAAAGCACATACATATCCATAGGTGCAACGCCGATTGCGCCGCCTACGATCATATTTGTGGTAGAGACGACTAGCGCAGCGCCCATAGAAATCAAGAAGTATGCGCCGATACCGCCTACGGAATAAGCAGCCACCTCTTTGAAAGACATATACTTGCCTTTCGGCGGTTCTGTCCAGTAGTACTTAATGTTGTCGATGAGGCCTGTGGCTTTTGCTTTCAGGCCGGTTTGTTCTGCCATTGGATCTCCCCCTGTGTCATATTTCTGCAATATTATAACAAATCGGTTTATCGATTACAACCAAAAAAGAAATTTGTCCGCAGAAATTTTCTGTGCAACTTGTAATGCCCAAAATATTTTTAGACAGTTTTCACTGTTTTTGTCTATTATTTTCTGAAATGTGCAGAATTCATAGACAAATGATACAAAAAAACCGCCGAAAGTTTTTCGGCGGTTCCAATGCGGCGGTGTCGAGTTACGCATCACTTTCACTTGGTTGTTATTTGTCCCTTTACAGAGTAAAGGCGGCGGTCTTACCGCTGTACAAGACGGCAGTTAGGGTGTTGCCCTCCAGCGTAAAGTATGCACAGGAGCGCAGGGCGGCATAGGGGTTCTTTTTCATCTTCACTGCCGGCGCCTTTTCATTATCCGAGTAGGTAAAACACTTTTGCAGTCCGCCGGTCTGCAGTTCCTTATCCGTCATGGCAAAGCAGGTCAGTCCCTCACCTTTGCGCACAGACAGCTCCGTTGCCACATCGAAGTTATACACCGTGTCGCCCAGGGTACAACGGGTAAAGTACCAGGGATTACCGGCGGCGTCCTTGCCGACGATATGCCCGGCGTCCACCCCGCCCTGTTGCAACAGGAACTCAAACATACCGCTGATAGCAGCACTCATACCCTTGCCTTGCAAAATGGCGGTGTAAGCGTCGGTCACACTGTCGTCATAAGTCGTGTGGGTTGCCACATAGTGGTACACATTGAGGAGATATACATTATTGCTCACCGTGCCCTTGCCGCAGGCTTTCAGAATGGTATGGACCTTTTGGGAAAAGGCGCCCACCAGCTGGCGATGCGTATCCGCATCGTTTTTATATTTGATGGTCACGCCGGAATTGTCGCTGTTCACCGAAACCGTGTCCACCAGCGCCATCAACGGAAAGCCGGTGTACAGCAGCCGGTTCACATCGTCCATCATATCCGTATTCACCCGCACGGCCACACCGCCCTCTGCAATGGCTTTGGCGATCTTCTCATACGCCCGCACGGCACTGGGGTCCGTCTGCTTATAATGGCTGTCATACGTATAGGCCAGGGTGTAGGCGGCAGGCGCAGCCGTGGTCGTCTCCTCCTTGCCATCCTTCGAGCAGGCAGAGAACAGTCCCACCGTCAGCACCAGTGCCAGCAGTACAGAAATCGTCTTTTTCATAAAACACCTCAACGCAGTTGAGCAAACAAATGCTCCGTATTTGCAAAAAAAGTTTGGTAAGCCCGGCAATAATCCGTGCCCACGCGGTTGCGCTTGCAGCCGCCGCCCCGACAAAGCGTGAACCAGCGGCAGGTCTTGCACGCCGGTGGCAACTGAAAAGAATTCTTTAAGAATTCCACCATCTTTTCACTATGGAAAAAGCCGTCAAAATCCCCGTCACAGATATTGCCCAGGTACCAATCATCGGTACAGTAAAAGTCACAGGGGTAGGTACTGCCGTCCGCCTCCACCACAAACTGGGTAGCGCAGGTGCCGTTCATACCGCACTGCTCTGCATTCTGCCCCCGAGCCAGCAGCAAGTAATTGTCAAACATACGAACGGACACCGGGTTACCCCGCAGAGCATCGTTGGCATACAGTTTGAACCCCTGCTGCAAAAAGGCGGCGTAGTCGTCATCGGTCATAAACAGATCCTCCGGCGCATCCATGGCAAAAGGGCGCAGGCAGGGTATGTACTGCAAGTGGCGCAGCCCCTGCTGCTTAAAGAAGCGATAGGACGATCGCACATGAGTAGCGCCGTAAGCGGTGAGCACCGAGAGAATATTAAAAGGCACCCTGCGCCGGGTCAGCAGCTGCACACCGCGAAACACATCATCAAAGGAGCTGCGTCCGTCCGGGTACACCCGGTAACGGTTGCCCTCCCGGTCGCCGTCCAGAGACACGCCCACCAAACAGCCGTATTCCAAAAACAGGTCGCACCATTCATCGTCCAGCAAAGTACCGTTGGTCTGCACGCAGAACTGGACGGTCACGCCGGGGCGCTGCCGTTCCTTGCAAGAGGAGAAGAAAAAGCGAAAAAAGTCTTTCCCCGCCAGCAGCGGTTCCCCGCCCTGAAAGGTAAAATATACCGGTCCGTCCCCGGCAAAAGCCAGAGCCTTGTCCATCACCTGCAAGGCGGTATCCCGGGTCATATAGCCCTTGTTCTCCGTCTGCCGGGTAGCGGCCAGGTCGTGGTAAAAGCAGTATTCACACCGCAGATTGCAGTTGCCGGAAGCCGGCTTGAGCATTACTGAAATGGGCATAAGCGCCTCCGTTAGCGTACTTGAATTTGGGACAGCACCTGCCCCACCTTTTGGTGCAGCACCAGGTCTGCCAGCTTGTCCGCCGGGGTAGGATCCCGGTTAATGAGCACAAAATGATCTCCCTGAAAGTAGCGGATAAAGCCCGCCGCCGGGTACACTGAAAGAGATGTACCCGCCACGATCAGGCAGTCCGCCCGGGCAATGGCATGTACGGCGCCCTCTACAGTCTGTTGGTCAAGTCCTTCCTCATACAGCACCACATCCGGCTTGATGATCCCACCGCAAGCGCACCGGGGTATATCGGCAGCCTCTGCCACCGCCTCCACACCGTAGGCTCTGCCGCAGCGCATACAGTGATTACGCAGCACGGAGCCGTGGAGCTCATATACCGTGCGGCTGCCCGCTGCCTGGTGCAGGCCGTCAATATTCTGGGTCACCACAGCGGCGCACTTGCCTGCTTGCTCCAGCTCTGCCAATTTGTAATGGGCAGCGTTGGGCTTGGCATTCGGACACAGCATTTTGCTGCGGTAAAAGCGGTAGAATTCCGCCGGGTTCTCGTCAAAAAAGCTGCGAGAAAGGATCTGCTCCGGCGGATAGTCATATTGCTGATGATACAAGCCGTCCACACTGCGAAAGTCCGGAATACCGCTCTCGGTAGACACCCCGGCGCCGCCAAAAAAGACGATGCGCCGAGAACGATCTACAATTTCTTGTAAAGTCATCCTTTGATCCTCACTGCGGCGCGCGCCACGGGACTTTCCGCAGTCACGCCGTTTGTTTTGGTTTGCGCCACCAGGCGATAGGCGGCGTTTTTGCCCCGCTTGGGGGCTGTGTCGATATAGCGGGTGCCGGTGCACGTTGCCACCCGGCGGTATTTGCCGCGAATGCGGCCGTCTCTACGGTACAACACATATTGCTTGGCGCCGGGTACCGCTTTCCATTGCAGGGCGATCTTGCCCTTATTTTTGCCACTGCGGATCCGGCCGCCTACCAGGCGGGTACTGCCTATGGTTGAGAACTTCATATTCTTGCTGCCCTGAGCGATCCCCTGCCCCTTGGTGTTGCCGGTAAGCCGATCGCCCACGGTAGTCAGGGCGGTTCCCGGCTGGGAACTCATCCCATAGCGACGGCAGCCGCTGATCCGATTGCTGCCGGTGGCGGCAGTGCTCTTCTCCGCCAGGCAAATGCCGTTATGACCCATTGCCTGAATGGTATTGCGCAGCAGGCGCGCCTTTTTGCTCCGCTGCACAAAAATGCCGTTGGTGGCCCCGGTGCGAATGGTGTTTTCCGTCACCTCTACCCCGTTGCTGTCCACAATGCAAACGGCGCTGGAGCGGCTGTTCGTTACCGTGTTGCTCCGCAGCTCGTTGCTGTGGGAGGCGTCCATACACTTCAGCCCGTTGTGTAGGGCGGTGCAAGTATTTTTCTCGATCAAATTACCGCTGCTGCCGTGAAGGAGAATTCCCACAGTGGTCTCCGTTGCCGCACCGGTATGGGTAATGCGGTTGTCTGCAAGCGTGCAGTTTTGCAGATCGGTGCCGGTGATCCCGCCGCCGGTGGTGGTAATGGTGTTACCACTGACCGTCAGGTTATAGACTGCATAATTTCCGGCAGGCATTTTGCCGGTGCCCTTGCCGCCGTACAGGAACATACCCCTTGGCTTGTCCATCTCCGCTGTTTGACAAACGGAGATGGTATTGTCGGTAATGCGGCTGCCGCAGTCCGTATTGCGCTTACCCAGCACCTTGCCGCTGCCGTCAGTGAACACATCGGTCACGCCGCTGTTTTTGCACATATAATATGCCACGCCTCGACCGCAGTCGGTGATGGTGTTCTTCTCGATCACCGTGTCCACATAATTGGTGCACACAATAGCCGTGCCTTGCAGGCGCCGAAAGGTGTTGCCACGAATGGTAATGCCCTTCTGATACCGCCCGGCAAAGGCGTTGCGGGTGCCTACCCCGCAGATCAGATCCTGAAACGTGCAGTCCTCTACGGTGATCTTTTGGTTCATCGTGCCGTCATAGGCCGGAAAGTTGGCAAAGTGCCGATTTTTCTCTAAAATATCAATTTGCAGCGCCTCCGCACTGCTCTCCGTTTGATTGGTCTGACCGGAGAACAGGCAGTTTACGAACCGCACATTGTACCCGGCGGCCAATTCTGCGTGGTGGGAGTCTGTGTTGTTGAGAAATGCCGTGCCGTCCACGGTCACATTCTTGCAATGCGCCAGGCGCAGCAGGCAGGAGCCGTTGGTATTGCCCGGCGCATAATCCAGCGTGCCGCCCCGCAGCGTGCAGTTCTCCAACGCAGAATATCCGGTGTAGTCCTTGCCGGTACGGTCCCGATTGGGTGAGATAAAGATGTTGCCCTTGCCTACATTGGCATTGAGCAGGGTCACCCCTGTCAGGTTCAGGGTCATATCAGACGCCAGCACAGCGCTCTTTGTCATTCGATATTCCCCGGGAGTCACGGTAACCGTACAGGTGCCGTAGGCGCCGCTGCGCACCGTGTCCAGCGCCGATTGCAGCGCCGGGCAAGCGTTCTCCGGATCCATGGGCGCAGCGTAGCGCACCTGCCCGCTGCTGTCCCGCACAGTCACGCTCTCCCCTGCATAAGCAGCAAAGGGCGCGCCCGCCACTGCCAGTAGCAGCCAAAAGGCCAAAAACAGAGGAAGACACCGGCGAAAAAAACGCATTTTTTGCATAATCATTTAATAGATTTCTAATTATCTCTTTAGATGTTCTTATATGCCGGTATAG
>OCHN01000580.1_pt1 | contig 36925 bp, 28 predicted proteins | sample 1538911 | NCBI WGS metagenome assembly OCHN01 (sample SAMN04571736, study PRJEB22368) | human gut metagenome | biome: human gut; material: stool | host: Homo sapiens | place: Luxembourg | collected 2013-01-11 | reverse complement strand
TATCGAGGTGTAGCGCAGGTGGTAGCGCGCCTGCTTTGGGCAAAAAACGTGAGCGCTGCCGGTGGCAGAAAAAGCGAGCGTTTTTAGGCGCAGCGGTCGGAATGTCGAGGCTCACTATTGAGCCGAAGAGATTACGGGAACCGCAAGAGGGCGGACAAAGCAGGGAAAAAACAGAGATATAAGAAAAAAGTTGATATAAAAATATCGAGGTGTAGCGCAGGTGGTAGCGCGCCTGCTTTGGGCAAAAAACGTGAGCGCTGCCGGTGGCAGAAAAAGCGAGCGTTTTTAGGCGCAGCGGTCGGAATGTCGAGGCTCACTATTGAGCCGAAGAGATTACGGGAACCGCAAGAGGGCGGACAAAGCAGGGAAAAAACAGAGATATAAGAAAAAAGTTGATATAAAAATATCGAGGTGTAGCGCAGGTGGTAGCGCGCCTGCTTTGGGAGCATAGACGGCATTTCTGACGTTTATCGGTGCCAACCGCTGAAAGCCCTTTAACCGTGCGAATTTCGGGCGGTTCGGAAAAAGAAAAAAGCAGTCAAAAATGTGTTTGACCACAGATTTGACCACTTACACGACCACAATTTAATAACTATCGGGGTGTAGCGCAGTTGGTAGCGCGCTTGCTTTGGGAGCAAGATGCCGGGTGTTCGAGTCACCTCACTCCGACCAAAAATCCTCTGAAACGGCTCGGTTTCAGAGGATTTTTAATACCGTTCCAGCCTTTTTCTCTGTCTATTGCGATACAAATTTTGTTAGGTTTGGAGTATAATAATCAGATAAAATTAGCAAAAGATAACCCCCAGAAATAATCCTTGACAAATGATATTATTGTAGTATAATATAACGATTTAACTCAGGTTAGATGGTCGGTTAGGGAGATAATCTTAAGGAGAAACCATAATGCATGACTTTAGGTATGTAACCAAAAAACAAGCTCAGCCTATAAAAGATGAGCTATATCAAATTCTTTACATGGTACAGGATTTGGTGCGTGACAATTTCACTTTTAGCTTCACACCGATTGGCAGTTCAAGCCGTAACATGATAACCTACGATGCAAAATCTAACATCGGTTTTGACTTCGATATCAACATCGAGGTCAATGACGATAATGAGGATTTTGAACCTAAAGAAATACGGACAATAATACGTACTGCTATCGACCGTGTTGCACCTCGCTATGGATATAAATCTTGCGAGGACTCCACTCGCGTTCTTACGATTAAAAAGGTTGACACTTCTCATTCTCGCATTATTCATAGCTGTGATTTTGCAATAGTGTATAACTGCACTGATGGCAGACAACAGTATATTCGGTTCAACAAAGATAACAATTATTATTGGGAATATCAGGGGAAGGGTTTTGTAGGATTAGAAAAGAAAATGGATTGGTTAAAAAGGGAGAACCTTTGGGGCGAGTTGCAGGATTATTACATATACAAGAAAAACTGCAATGATAGCCCTGATAAACACTCCCGTTCGATTTTTGCAGAATCAATAAATGAAATGTGCCAGAAAAACGGATATCGCAAATAGCCTTTTTCTTTGTCTACAGCAACGCAAATTTTGACAGGGTGACTTTTTCGGTCACCCTGTCATTTTTTCTTTTTCCGCCTTGATTTGCGCCTTGACCTGCACAATCATTTCCGCCAGCTTTTCTTCGCATTCCTCGCGCGTTTTCGCGTAGATATTGTGGCTTTCCCGCTTGCCGTAGGCGTTGGTTGGTGTGTACCGTCCCTCATACAGGTGGTCGTTTATCATCGTGACACAGCCCGTCCCGGGTTTGCGTATTTTCGGCTTGTACGCCGTGAATTCGACCGGGGCGGTATCTTTCCTTTCTTCCCGCTTCATCGTTGGCATACGGGCGTCTGTGCCGCCGATTTTGCGGTCAATATGCACCGCCGCCTGCCTTTGCATAGTATCGGTGATATGGCTGTAAATATCCAGCGTGGTTGCTGATGACACATGACCTATGGTTGCCGAGAGCGTTTTCACATCCATACCGTGCTCCAGCGCCATGGTAGCAAAGGTGTGACGCAGATCGTGAAAGCGCACCTTTTTACAGCCCGCCCGTTCCAAGATCAGTTGTAACCGTTTTCTAACCGATGACGGATTTCTCGGTCTGCCGTTATCCGTCGGTGACGGGAACATCCATTCCGAATCCACCGTTTCTTTATACACTGCGAGAGTTTTGAGGAGTGACGGCGGCAGAATAACAGTACGTATTGAGGCTTTTGTTTTCGGCGCCGATATAATCACCTCTGCCTTGATTATATATACCTGTCGTTCAATGCGAAGCTCTCCTGTTTTGAAGTTCAGGTCACTCCATTTGAGTGCCAATATCTCACCGCGCCGCATTCCCGTGCCGAGCTCCAGCAGAAAAAGCTCATAATATCCCTCTTCCTTTGCCTGATGCAGAAACCGCAGAATCTCGTTTTGCGTGAGCACCTGCATCTCCCGTGCTTTCTTCGGTGGCAGCTTACAGCCGACGGCGGAATTGGTGCGAATTAAGCCCTCCTGCACCGCCCGCTGTAAAGCAGTGCGGCAGTTGGCATGTATCCCCCTTATCGTTCTGTCCGAAAGTCCCTTTCCGTAGGTTTTTGCGTGCAGTTTTCTTCCGTCTGTCTTTTCCTTTGCGTAGAATTGCTGTAAATCCGACTGTGACAGCCTGTTCGGCGGAATTTTTCCGATTTCGGGAATGATATGATTGTAAATGCGGTTTTCATAGTCGGTTCTTGTGGTAATGCGGAGTGTGTGTCGGCAGTAGGTCTGATACCAGAAGTCGATCCAATCCCCGAACGGCATATCCGGTTTAATTTTATCGGAAGAGCGTCCGTACTGTTCTTTCAGCGCTTCGAGCTTAGTGGAACATTCTGTTTTTGTTTTCGCCGTTACGCATTTTGTAATAGGCAGGCTTTTCTCATTGTACCCGACAACAATTCTTCCTTCCCACCGACCGTCTTTACGCAGGCGTAATGTGCCCTCACCATTTTTTCTTTTTTTAGCGATTGGTGTCATCTCCTTCAAGCATAATCTCATCCATAAAGCTCCCCACGATAGCGGAAGCGTTTCTCTGCATATCGGTGGTCACATGGGTGTAGGTGTCCAGCGTAAAGCTGGCGTTGGTATGCCCGAGGATTCCCGACAGGGTTTTCGCATCCACGCCGCCCGCCAGCGCGTGAGTGGCGAAGGTGTGGCGCAGATCGTGGAACCGAATCAGCGGAAGCTCCGCCTGTTTTAACAGTGTTTTTAATCGGTGGTAAGCATAGTCGGGGTGCATCGGTTTTTCGGGCTCATAGATATTCGGGAATATCCATTCGCTGACTGCCGTTTCTTTTCGCTTCCGCAGAAGTTCCGCAGTGCTCGGCGGCAGGACAATCGTGCGCGTTCCCGTCTCGGTTTTGGTTTCGCCGATATTCAATCCGCCGCCTTTCCTTTTAGCAACCGAGCGCCTCACTTTCAGCTTTCCGTTTTCCGCATCGAAGTCCTCCCACTTCAGTCCGCAGATTTCACCCCGCCGCAGTCCTGTGGTCAGCTCGGTGTAGAAGAAATCGTACCACCGCTCATCCTGTCGGATGCGTTGCATGAATCGCTCAAGCTGTTCGTCATTGAGTATCTGCTTCGGCGGATAATTGTTTTTGGGAATCGTTGTGCCGACCGTTGGATTTTTAACAATCAGCCGTAGGCGCACCGCCATATCGAGTGCTTCGTGCAGCATCATATGAATACCGCGCACCATACTGTCGGCAAGCTCTGTACCGTGCAGCTTGTCTGGTTTCACACGACCTTTCTTTTTGACGGTGTTATAGAATTTTTGAAGTTCCTGCGTGGTCAGCGCCGACAAAGGTCTGTCGCCGAGATACGGTTTGATTTGATTTTTAATCATCGCTTTGTAAGAATCCAGCGTGCTCTCGCGAATTGTGAAGATCATATATTCATTGATCCATCGGTCGAGCCATTCGCCGAGCGTCATATTCGAATCCTCGGTGAGGTCGGCATCGCGGTACATCTCGATGCAGTCGTCGAGCTTTACGATTAACTCCTTTTGTGTTCGGGCAAGCACATAGCGGTGAATCGGATCGCCGTTCTTTTTGTGACCGACAACGATGCGGCCTTCCCATCTTCCGTCTTCGCGCTTGCGCACCATACCGTCTCCCGACGGTCTTCGTTTTGCCATAGTATCACTTCCTTTCGCAGTACAACACAATACCACATACATGGCGGAATATCCAGCTAAATTTGCGGTAAAATTCGCAACCCCTAAATCAGCGAGGTTAAAATTCGAGCAACCCCTAAATTGCGGTTTCGTAACCGGATTGCAAAAGCCGTACAAACCCTTATGCGGTCGGCGTTGCCGTCCGCGGTTCCCTGCGAGGGAAAAGCAAGGCAACCCCTCGCTTTCTCCTGCTTGTTTTCGGACGAGCCGTAAAACTGCCCTTAAACCGCCGATTTCCCGTGTTTGCGGTCAAATTCGGCGAGTTTTTTCAAGGCTGCCTGACGCCGATTTTCTTCGTGCAGCCGTATCAGCTGTTGCTCGTAATACTGCTCTAATGCTTCCGCAATCGGGCGGATTGTATAGCGCAAATTTCCGTTGCGCTTTTCTCCTTTTTGGGTGATGACGGAAGTCGGCTCGGCAGTAATCAACTGCTTTTCAATCAGGCTGTCTACATATTTCTTGACGGTGTTTTTGCTCATGCCGACAGCGTTGCCAATCGTTTTGTAGCTTGGATGGCACTGAAAGGTTTTTCGGTTTTCACATCGGAGCAGATACGCATAGACAGCAATCTCACCGCTGCTCAGTCCCAAACAAAATATTTCATTCGGCAGAGGAAAATAATCCCGGATCGCATCACGCTTTGGATATCGGGTGAATTTCAAATGTTGCCTCCCGTCTTTTCTTCGACCCATGCGCGAAATTTCTCTTTCGGTACGATGAGCCGTGAGCCGATATGCAACGACGGAAATCCTTTCTCGTGCATCAGCTCATAGCTGCTTGAGATGGAGATACCGAGGAGCTTGGCTACCGTTTCAGCATTAAGGAACAACGGCAGATCCTCATAAGCGGTGTAAACAGATTCTTTCATTGGTTTTTCCTCCTGTTAAATTCACACGGTTTTTCGCCGTGTTATGTAGAGGACTGCTGTTTTGCAAAACAAAAAGACCCGCACTCAATCCCGATGCTGATCTGCATCGGTGATTATGTAAGTGCGAGTCCGAAACTCAAAACAAAAATATGTGTATTCAATTGTCGGTTGCTTTCTTTACTTGCAGTATAACATACCGGGGAAATTCTGTCAAGTTTTTTGCGCCAACAGTGTATATTCCGGCGCTTTTGCGGGAATAATGTTTTCTTTGTTTCCTGCGGTGCAGATTTTAACCGTGCTGTGTCGAACTGAAAATCGCAAGGCCAAACCGCAAAATCGGCTCGGCCTTGTTTCTGCTTATTCAATCCTCTGACGGCTCGTACAACACTTCGATCATGATTCTCGCCGCGAGCTTAAAGCCGCTGATAAACGCTTCGCGCTCATTCATACCGTGCAGTTCCGCCTCGCAGTCTTTGAGCTTTTCAAAGGTTTCTTTCTGCTGAGCCGTAAGCGTCGGTATCAAGCTGTCCCGATGCCGAATAACATAGCTCAACACTTCGCTGTAAGCACTCCCGCGCTTAAAACTGTGTTCGTGCGGAACGATATTGCCGTAGTACAGATCTTCAAGTGTTGTCATGCTCATCCCACCTCACATAGGAAGAGGGCGACTCGCTATCGGTCATACCCGACACCGTGTCGCCCTCATTTTTCATTTTCTCTGCCGCAATCAGCGCGTGTTTTACAAGCAGCATGTCAAGCCATGTCCGCTCGTCGTATTCCGACGGACGCCCATTTTCGAAGAAGTCTTTCATAACTTCTCCCAAGATACCGTACTTTTCTCCCGCACTTTCTCCGCGGTATAATTCTTCTAAACTTATCTGTGCCATATCCGCACCTCCTTTGCAGTACACAACAGTACCACAAGAGATTGCAGAAGTCCAGAGGAAATTATTCTGAAGTGATTTTTATTCCCGCCCCCACTTTTTTGTTACCTAATCGAATTTTAATATCAGCATAAACCAAAACTTTTTTCTCAGTATTAGTTATATATTCTTCTATTTCTGACTTTGTAAACGGTAAGTAAATATCATTGGTAACGTTGAATTTAATTGATTCGCCTTCACTTTCTTTGCACTTATGCTTTATATTTTCCCAAGATAAATCTGTAAACTCTACTCTTATATTCTCAAGAGAAAATTCAATTAGACTTTCATCTAAAATGAAAAAATAATTGTATCCTCCCGGATATGTTATTTTCGTCATTGCTTCAGTATATTTTTTTAAAATATCCCTTTCTTCTTCATCGCCCCAGAAATCATCCCTATTTCCAATAGCAACAGAAGGCTTTAATGAAAGTTTCTTAATTGCATCAATCAACGTCCGCTGTTTATGTTTGTTGTCATAAGATATTTCTTTATAATCAATATTTTGTAAAATACTCCTAATAAACGATGTTATTATTTGTGTGAACAAATTATCCTCTACATATTTTTCTAAACCATTATGTTGAAAAAAGAAATTTGAAAGAATGGAAAAATAAACAATAGTGTTATTCTTGTTTATTACATTTTTGTGCGACTCAATATTTTTGAAGGCAAAAGGAGCTAACTCAGTATCAACAACTTCTTTAATTTTATTTATAACAGCAACTTCAAAAGCCAACTTTTGTTCTTCTGAAATTCTTTCCAATTGGCCTTCTTTTATAATTTCAGCCTTGTATCGCTCATTAAATATATCGTTTAATAATGAAACTTTATCTGAAATTAGACTAATATCTTTTTCCTTATTGAATATTATTTCAAATTTCGAGTATAAATTCCTTAGCGCTTCACCATTGTCTTTAGAGAAATATCTTTCATATATGGGAAACATTGATTCTGGCACAAGTATGCTTATCATATCGGAAATTATGTTATTTTGCCAAAACTTGTCCAAAGTGGAAAATATGAAGAAATCGTCAATAACATAATCCATGATAACCATTTTTGCTTCAAGTTCATTCATACATTCCCAATTTTGTAGTAGTTTTTTAATGAACGGCAATTGAGCTTTTGCAATGTTTATTAAGTCTAAATGATAGTAAAAATATTCAATATTCGCGTGATTTAATTCGATTATTTTCTTTGCATATTCTTGAATAGGCTTCCCTTCTGCAAGAGGTTCGCGCGCCGTTAAATAATATAAATATATTAGAGTAACTATATAAACCAGTGATCGTTCTGCTTTATTTGATTCATAGCGTATGAAATGGAAAAAATGCTTCTTTAATCCTTCCACATCGCCATTATCTATCATAACTTTGTGTAAATTGCAAAGTTCAATAGTGAGGAGTTTTTTAATTTCAATTTCGTCATTGAAATTTGAACCATAAAACAGCAAAACAGACGACATGTCATAAACCGATTTAGTCTCTCTTATTAGTTCATTTTTATTTAGTCGGCTATTTTCATCTGAAAAAATAGAATATATCCAACAAGAGTAATACTTTAAAGAATTATTTTGGATTTCTTTGAAAGCTCTGCCTTTTAAATTTTTATATAATTCATGATGTAAAATATAATAGGCAAAATCCTCCCTCAGCTGCTCGTAATTTATATCTTTCAGTGCTCTAAAAAAATCGTCAGATATTCTATCCCAAATTGACAAATGCAAGGGAGCCTCTTCAATTGTATTTGCAATTTTATAGATATCACATATCAATAATAAAAACTGATTGTTTCTGTTGCCATTGTGTTTATGTGTTGTTTTTTCAAAAGCATCGCAAATAATAGTAGATAATTGCTCTATGATTTCAGTTTTTTGATAGTTTGATTTTTTTGCTTCGCGCTCAAAAATAGTTTTTATAGCATTAAAGTCCGCTTGTATAACTAATGAATTTCCGGTTTCTATTGCCGCTGTTAGTTCCGTATTCAAATCCTCTAATATTTCTAAATCAAAGTATTCATAGACGTATTCACATATTTCTTTTCGCACAAAATTTTTACCCATAAATATTATGTATATCTCTTTTACCATAATGATAGTAATTATTATACTTGCAACAAATAGAGCAATACAAGCATTAAACAAACAATATGATAAACAAAAATAGTTTAGTATGCATATTACTAAATTTGCTACAATTAATCGATTATGTTTTAATAAACTCGGTTTTAAGTTCATTATAAAACGAGAAATGGAAATGCCAAGAACATACTCGTTAACTAACCCATTAATTATTGAAACTATTGCTATGCTTACGGTCGAAACGCTTGCTTGCACAGTAAACAATGTAAAAAATAAATTTTCAGCATCTTTGATAGATAATACAAAGAAATTAGGAATATGTAAAATGGAATAGTCCGCCAATAATGATATAGCAACCATTATCAAAAGAACAATTATTATTATCAACTCTCTAATTATACCTTTACTATTAGCAGAAAACTTTTTCATCATAAACATCCTTTAGTTAAATCAATATCCCATTACAATGATCTATCTCATATTGAATGATCTGTGCCATCCAGCCTGTGTAGGTTTTGATGCGAGTTTGCAATTCTAAAGTCTGATACTTAATCTTGATGGATTTATGGCGTTTGCAAGGGCGCGGGCCGCCGAGAAGAGAAAGGCATCCCTCCTCAGTGTTATAAGCTCCGTCTTTTTTAATAACCTCCGGGTTGAGCATCACTGTGTATGTAGGTGCTCGTCCACTCCCGTCGAGAAAAGCGATAATGCGTTTCTTGACGCCGATCATATTAGCTGCCATACCAACACAGCTATCCTTGTGTGCCATAAGCACATCAAGCAAGTCCTGCGCGACAGGCAGATCTTCTTTTGTTGAGACCTCAGCCTTTCCTGCAAGTAATATTGGATCATGCATTAATTCTTTCACCATTTTTAATCACTGAACGTAATGCCGTAATAGCATTCACCATCTACTTCCTTTACAATTCTGAAGCATTTTGTCTCATACGATTTCGAGATATCGACATTTTGACAACGTCTGCGGATTTCGATTCGTAAAACAACCTCCGGATTTTCTGCTTTGAATTCATAAAGATGCTGCTCCATAATGGCTTCGTATATTTGCTTACAAGTTAGCCCTTCCGGATGATCTATCAAAACACTTACTGCGACCTCGGCAATTGTTTTGCCTTCCGGAGTAATAACACTTTCTTCTTCTGACGTTTGCTCTTCAATAATTCTTGTCTCTTCTTCGCTGATAACTTGTACACTAAAGATTTCCATCAGCTTTTTCTTGAGTTCCTCTCTGCGTCTATTGTAATAAGCATCGAAATTCTCCAACTCAAATCCTGCATCAAAATCTATATAGTGTTCTTCGCAATACTTTTTGCGCTTATCATCATCCGGGAACTGATTATATATCCATGTCACCAAAGGAGATTTGCTCTTTTCTTGGTTTTGCTTGCCTGTGAGCAACTGCAAATTTACAAGAGTATTGGATTTTGCAGCCCACTCTTTTAAAGTGATATCGTCTAATTTCAAACCCTTTTCAGCAAAATATTTAATTAGTCGATTTTTTTCAAAAGCGTACCGCGGATGAATATGATCTTGATGCCACTTTATTTCGCTCAGCTTCAAATCTGGGTAAAGCAGAGAAAGAATCATAAAAGTTAAAGGCCCTTTTTTGAAATTAAGTATTTCATCAACATCAGCTTCATCTACGCGCAAAGTTCTTTCTTGGAATTCAAGAGCTTTCAAACTATCAAAATCAAAATGATCACTACAGCGAAGCTCAATGTCTCCATTCAAGTTCGTTTGTTTGAGCTTGCTTAAAATATTTGACAAACCGCTTTCTACGCTCGAAGAGAAAATCTTTTTTACCATTCCAGTAATCAAAAATTTGCGGATAGTGTTTTTATCTGATTCGTGTAAATCGCTAAGACGTTTTTGAGATTTAAAAAGATAATAGGTCACAGGTATAATTATGTAATATGCAGTGAAATTGTCATGACAAAAACCGAAATCAACTAACAAGTCGACACTATCGCATATCGATGTTACAATTTCATCCCACGAATCACTTACTTTTTTTACATTATCTCTTGTAAATATCTTTACTTGAAATTTTTGCGGTAAATCCATCAGGGCCAGACAAAGAGTGATTACGAAATCTTTGTCAAATTTAAAATGATCCCCCTTATAGTTTAAGGTTTCCAACAGGTTTTCAATTTTTTCCCTACCTTCTTCCCAGTTTGCAACAATCGTTGAAAATACAAGGTCGCTTTTTGAGAGAGGCGTGCCTGCACTATTTACACGGACAAAAATGTCCAAGATATCATCCAGTGATTCTTTTTTTATCTCGAAGTATGTAATAAGTTCTTCTGTAACTAATCTTTCCCACAACAACTCAATAGTACTCTCAATATCATCATACTGTTCTTCCGTTAAATTTGCAAAACCAGCACTTTCAATTTGTCGAACTATTGCCTTGGCTTTTTTCTTTACTTCATTTCTTCCGCCAGGAGAATCCGACCAAGAAATCACATCCTTTACCTTAAGCCAATAATGATTTTCATCTTTTATATCGGCTTCTTTGGGCGTAATAAACTTAAATTGGAATTTATCGTCCATTTCGCTTTTACAGCGATACAACAAATTAAGGTGTAATTCGCGTTTGGGATACGGGTCGTTTGGACTTAGTCTCTTGCTAGTTTTAAAAGCATAACTTCCTCTTAAAGCACAATATAGCGAGCTCAATCTCTGCTGACCATCCAACACTGCCGTCAATCTATCTTTGCAACTAGGTTTTTCAACCTTTGTTTGCATAAATTCCAAAGCATTTTTTTCGTTATAATTGCTGATGAATTCATAAAAAGTATATTCATCAATATGCGATGGATTCTGTCCTTTTTCAATCGACCAAAACAAAAACGTTCCGATAGGATAATTCTGCATCAAAGAATCAAAAAGATTTTCAATTTGATGCACATCCCATACAAATTTTCGCTGAATGGACGGAAGATAATATATTTGATTTATCCCTTTTATTGTTTCAATTATAGTTTGAGCTTTATACGACATACAATTACCTCATTTGTTTTTGAACTTTCTTAGATTTTGTTAATTAAAATGTCCATTTTCTTCGCTGAATGCTTCTACAATTTCATGGATTTTTGTAATGTATTCATCCCTCGTAGTTGCTCCAGTAGTGAACTGTTCGTACAACCACTCAATACCGCCTCGAACATAAGCATTAAAGAGCTTCATATTCTCCGGTGTATCGGGATTCTTAAACGCTCTATCAATTTTTTCATCGGCATTGAGACCTGTCGTATTATCAACAAGCATAACTATTCTAAAAATTGAAATAAGGTTATTCTGCTCTCGGTTCACAACATCTGCAAAAATCTTAACCGTATCAGAATTTGTATTCTCATCTTCGCGCTTCAGACCATAGTTAACGCCTACAATTGCCGCGGTCATATATACATCAATCATTCTTTCAAAGACACCGGCAACTTTTTCTTTGTGATCGTTTTTTTCGGTCTTTTGGCTTAAATATTTCAAATAAGTAGCATATTTGCCACGAATATAAATATCGCCAGTAAACATTAACCATCCCTCCTAACCGAAGACTTGATTTCAGAATGCTTGACAATCTGATAGATCATGCCAACTTTTTCACTCATATCAGACTGCGCAAACTCCCAATCCTTATTCATAACCACAAGTATAACCTGCTCTGCAACCTGAGGAAGTACTCTTGAAATATTAGCGATGTGTTTCTCGTCAGCATTAGAGAATGGCGCATCCATAACAATTGGATACGGTTCGCTAGAATATTCAATTTCACCAGGCGTATTTTCTTTAGCTTTTGCTTTCTTTCTAGCCAAATCTACAATACCAGCAATGAAAGCAAAATTTTTTACCGTATCAAGTCCAGGTGAAGTGTCATTTACAAACACACCATTTCCGCTATCCACTTTGAGCGTGATATGATAGTTATCATCTATCTCTACAACACGCTGACCGTGATACATCTGAGAAAACAGCATATTTATGCTTGCATACAGATCTTCTTTTACAACACGTTCAGAGTTGTCATAGCTTGCCTGGAACCACTCATAAATTCTAGTAGCATATGCAATAGCTGCAGTAATTTTCTTGTTTTTCTCAGTAGATACGCGCAATCCATTTATAGTACTTTCAAGCGACTGAATCTGGTTTTTCACTTCACCAATCGCAGACGTGATTTCAAGAAGCAGATTTCTCTTTGCGGTAAGCACTCTATCGTTTTCCTCATTATCGCGTTCGTATTTGCCAACATCAATATTACCTTGAATGGATCTGCTTAATTCCGTAAAATGAGCACGCTTATCATCTAACTGATTCGCATTTTCTCTAATTCGGATATAGTCTGCCCTGATGGTTTCAGCATAGTTTTCAATTTCGGTTTCGTAACGCTGGCAATCCCGCCTGAACTCGCGAATCGTGGTACCAATATGCTGCGGAGGAAGCAAGCTTTGTTCATATCTAATATGATTCACTGCACCTTGATTCATTGTCAAATCAGCGCCGCAGATACACTTTCCACGCTGCAAAATGTATTCAATAGAATCAAAATGCATTTTAGGAATGCCTTCGCCATCTTGCTTTGCATCCGCAATCACACGATAGACCTTAGAATACAGTGCCAATGCAAAGAATTTATAAGCGTTTCTAGTAAAGTCCCGAACAATCTGCTGTTCAACATCAGCCTGATTTCTCTGCAAAAATTCTATATCGCCTTCTACACGTGTCTTTTCTTCCTGACGCGCTTTGGTATCCGCGTTTGCAAGTATCAATGCCGTTAATTCTTTCTTGCGTCCTTCAAAGTAAGCAATTTCCTCTCTTACCTGTGCTTCGCGCGCTTCAAGTGTCTGAAGCTTTTCTTTTGCGGTATCTAAATCCCTCTTGAGCCGCACACTCTTTTCATCCTGACCGATATCCAATTCTTTTTGCAGTTTGCTAATGACAGAATTAGTCTTTTTGGGTGAAAAATGATCAACAGCTTCGCTTATTGTTTCAAGCCCCATAAGACCTCTAACAGCAGAAACAACATTGCCCTTGCTATTGATTTCGGATACATGTTCACCGTCAAAGAAGAAGTAACCAGAGAGAGCTTCAGGCAATATCTTGTTTATGGTGTTTTGGCATTCAAATGTGGGGACTTCCTGCATTTCTCCGTTTTGTTCTTTATACTCGACTTTCAAGATTGCTCTAGTGCAGGAAGGTTTATTTCCTTCGTTTTTCGTTACAACTTGTGTTCTACGAATAACATACAACTTGTCCTCATGCTGTAACTCCACTTCAACAGAAACATCCGCTGAGGAAAACATGCTCATTTCCTGTAGCGTTTCTGAGTTGATCAATTCTCTTGTTTTGAAAGAGGTTGTTCCATACAAGCACCAATTGAATGCCTGAATAAGTGTGGTTTTACCACTCGTATTGTCACCTAAAATAACAGTAACATTTTTCTCTTTATCACAAGAGAATTCAACTACTTGGAGATCTTTATACTGTCTGAAATTTTTCAGCGCAATCTGTTTAATTAACATTTTCGACCTCCTGAATAATGAGCTTAATTATTTTTTCTACCATCTCATTGTCTTTGAGCTTTTTCGTCTTATAATTCTCACGTTCCATCATATAGACACGAGTTTTAAGGCGCTGCAATTTTGACTCATCAAGAGACTCGTTTTGATTGTCAGTATTAACAACATCATATTCCATAATCATGTCCTCCTATGTAGTTCAACTGGTAATACTCGTTGATTCTATCAACAAGTTTATACGATTCAGACGGATTTTCACAAAGCCTAACAAAATCGTCTAAGCGTTCTTTTTCGCGTTTGAATAATGCTACTTCACAATCTACATTGCTTACTCTTTCAGTAGAATTTAAACTTCTCGGCAATGTAATAAAATCATATATCACAGCAAATTGCTTACCCCTGGCTCTACGCAGCACGCGTCCTCGCCTTTGAACATATTCTTTCGGGTTTGTGCTGCTAGCCATAATAAACGCAGTTCTAATGCCAGGTATATTCATACCTTCATCCAAACACTTAATCGCAACCAAAGCTTGTAGCAAATGACCTTCTGCGAAGCTCTCTTTAATTCGTTCTCTTTCCTGAGCATCTTCTTTAGAGGTAAACATAGATACTCTCATATTCAACTTGTTTCCAAGAATGTCTACAACGCGCTCTATTTGTCGCGCATCATCCTCATCGTAATCATCTTCTCGATCGGCAAACACTTTTGTTGCACCACAATAAACCAGGATATTGTTATCGTGCTTGTATTCCTCCATCAGCTCTTCAAGAACGTGCAGCTTGTTGCGTGCACCAGCTATGATTCTTGATCTCTTAATCAGCAACATTTCTACCGATTTGGGAAGTTCATCTCCGTGATTTTTTCGAAGAATATTAATTATCTTCTCTGTTAATTCTATATACTCTTGAAGTTCATCTGGCTCTAAATTTACAACTACAGGATGATAATAGTACGGGGTTAAGAATCCTTGCTTTATAGCATCCTCAAGCGTAAAAGTGATACACACATTTTTGAAATAATTGTACAGACTTTGCGTTCCTTCTTCATCATGATGACGTTCCAAGGTCGCTGACAATGCCAATCTGTATTTGAAGTTTTCCAGCATGCATTTTTGCAAACGTTTCGCACCAAAGTTATGTGCTTCGTCTACAACAATGCAAAGATTGCCTTTCGCATCACGCAAAATATCTTGTACGTAATCGGTAGAATAAGATGCGTTAACCATTATTGCGCAGAAATTCTTGATTACACCCAGCTTGTAATCGCTAAGTGTTAATTTAAATTTCTTCTTCCAGTCGTACTTTGAATAACAAATTAAAGGAGTTACATTGAATCGTTTTATATCTTTAACCCATTGCTCAACCAGATGCTGATATGGGCAAAGGATAATAACACCTATATTATCTTTTAGTTTCTCCGACAAAGCAGATAATGCTCCCAGTGCAGTAAAAGTTTTACCTGCACCTGTTGCCATATCAAATATTCCTTGTCCATCCGATTCAATCCAATTATTTATAGCTTCCAACTGGTATGGGTGGTCATCAAATGAAACATCAAAAGGAACACGGAAAACATTTTTCGCAACGCTTTCGGCTTCTCTTTCTCTTAAAGAACATTCAATAGCATCAACTTGACTATCAACCTTATCTCGCTTGTACTCCAATAGCTTCTTAACCGCAATTTCGGGGAAATCTATAATCGTTACATGAGAGTCAGCGTTTGTCCAAAGCATATGGAATGCCAATTCCTTTTGGGCAACTTTTTTCTCTTCAAAAGATGACTGCCATGAGCAGTACACATCCATCACTTCATAGTTGTCAATAAATGCGGTTTCCGACTCGTTGGTGGATCCTGAAAAAGCAATAATGTTGTTATCCGAATCATACACAAGCCCCATCTTTTCGTGATAAATACCAAGTTGGTTGCGTCCATGAGTAAATGCTATTTTAATATCCAGCTTACCAACAGCAATCAATGTAGCGAGCATATTGAGTCGTTCACTCTCAAAATAACTCGTCGGCTCTTTAAACTCTCGCATAATTGCGTTGGTTACTATCTGCTCCCGAGATTCATAACCTTTTTGAATCGCGAGTATATCTTCTTCGGAAAGTCTGGGAGATGCAATCAGCTGAATGTGTCCACCGTTAACGACCATCTCCGATATTCCCTTTGCAATTTGAATCAATGCTGTAGAAGAAAAGAAACCGACTGCACGCTTGTATTTAACTGCGCGAGATAAAACAGGGATATAAAAATCCTTAATAACATCGCTCTTGCCAGATCTGTATTCAGTATTTATTTCGATATCTTTGAATGACATTATTACAAACTCCTTATTCCATCTAGCAATAAATCGATATCTTCTTCAGTATTGAAATATCCTACACTTACTCTAACTGTTCCACCATATTCATGAGAGTCAATCAAATCATGAATATATGGTGCACAATGATAACCCGTTCTAACGGCCACATCGTATTCTTCGCTCAAAATTGTTCCAATATCATTTGCGATATATCCACCCACATTAAAGGAAAGAACACTGGTGTGATGAGTGGGCAAATACAACTTAACTCCGATATCCCTCAACCCCTGAATTAGACGTTCCATCAATTGTGCTTTTTTGTCGGATATAACAGACATTCCAGTTGTCTTTAGCCATTTCAAAGAAGCGTTTAAGCTTGATATAGCAATAATATTTGCACTACCTACTTCAAAACCGGCTGGAGAATCAGAAGCCATATTTAAGTTTAGTGAATCTGAACCTGTTCCTCCGGCAAGCGCTGTTGTCAAGTGTGCTGCAGATGCCGAAACAAAACCACCGATCCCCCAGGATGCGTACAGGTTCTTGTGACCTGCAAAAATGACATAATCAATATTAGACTTTTTCATGTTAAGGGATTCGAGACCAGCGGATTGCGAAGCATCAACAACAACTATTGCATCATGTTGCTTTGCAAGTTCTGTAATCGCTTCAATTGGAACAATTGCCCCTGTTACATTGCTTACATGATTCACGAATACATAATCTGGTGGATTTTGAGAAAACAGCTTTTCCGCCTCTTCTCTGTCAAATTCTTGAGTCTGTGAATCAAAAGGCAAAAGAACAATCTCAAAATTATACCTTTCCTTCATCAAATGGAGAGGACGCGCTATCGCATTGTGCTCGAAGGGGGTGATATAAACCGTCTTATATTCATCCCACTCTAATCCCATGATAATTTGGTTAGCCGCTATGGTTGCGGACGGTGTGAAAACCACATTATTAGGGTTTTCTACACCAAGCAACTCCGCCATCAAGTATCTAGTTTCATCCACTACCTTCATAGCATCAGATGCAACCTTATAGCTACCCCTGCCAACATTCACCGCCATATTCCGTTGTGTATAATCTACTGCCTGATACACTTCTTCCGGCTTCGGAAATGTTGTAGCGGCGTTATCCAAATAAATCATAAGCTCTCCTTAGTTTATAATATCTTCTATCAGTTGCGCTAAAATAGCCAACTGTTCGTCAGTTTCCAGTGCCCCGTTATACTCTTCAAAAACGGCACGCAAATTGTTAATAACAGTTTTACCAAGTGGCGATATATTGCTGGATGAGAATGTCTTTTCCAGTTTAGTTCCTGTAAGAGATATAGAAACCATACACTCATTTTCGCCTGACACAGGATCTTCATGATAGTCGTTGATCTTGGCAATCGCATCAGCTACATCTTTAATAAAGTTGCTTGCCAGCGAATCACTCCAGTCCTCAATCTCCATCGAAGCAAATTCATACATCAGCTCATCCAAAATTGCATCATCGTCATAGGTGGAAATCTTTGCTGCAAATCCGAGAAGTGCATTGGAATTAGAATCAAACACATGCTTTTTAGTGCTATCAGGAAGTTTCTTATACCAAGCCATCATCGACTTTGCCAAGCCGCCTTGATAGCCAGGCATAAACAAGGCGATCAGCATTTTGCCAATCTCCATTCTACAATTCTTGATATGGCCATCAAAAAACGCTTTGCATCGCGCAATGCTTTCTGCACAATTTTGCAGTTGATTTTCTGCGGCAAAAATAGAAACAAACGAATCAAATACCAGCTCTCTCGAATTAATCTCGAACTTCATTAATTCTCTTCTGAAGCTATCAAATTGAGCATCGATCGTTCTCGTTTCACCATTCTCCCAGTATGACTTGAATTTTTTAGTATACTCCGGCAAGGAACGAACCCAGTTTTGCATGCTTTTAACAACGCTATAAATATGATTTATGCTAGTGGTCCTCACATCTGCATTATCCGCAAATATCTGTTCCAGACTTGCCAAATACTGTTCTTTCTCTGCTGTCCCAGCTTCAATGAGTAATTGATAGTTTGCCGGAGCCTCGTTCAAATTTGCGAGCAGGCTAGGGGTTAGTTCCATTTCTTTATCTTTGAAATAGAAAATAACACTTTCTTTATACTGGCGAAGTTCATAGGCTATTAAAATTGGAATGATACCTTTTCTCAATCCGTACGGAGCCGCACAGAGTGTTTGATATAGTTGTTCGAAGTTGTTTTTTGCCACTTCGCAATCGGCAATAAATCCATGAATTAATTCCAACACTTCATTTAAGCCAGCGTCTTGCGTTCTCGGATTTTGATCCAATCCCGTGCGGGAAAGAACAGATTTAAAGATGCTTACCTCTTGCCCATATCCATCCATACAGGGGATAACATTGCTGTCCGCATAATCTAATATTTGTTGAATAACAAGATCGCGACCTTTAATGTTTTGCGCGTTGAGCACATTTTTGTTAACCATCTCATTATTGATAACCGGCGTTAGATTATAACAATCATTGCATATGCGCGAAATTGTCTGGATCAGACTCACCTGACTATCAATGTCTAGCAACTTCACACAATTCAAATACGTGCTGTATTGACTGCGAGGGGCAAACATCATATCAATATGAGATTGAATACGTCTAATGAGATCCTGTTCATAAATCTCCATCTCCTCCATATAGTGGGGATCGGGATTCTGAACGTTTTCATCTTTCAATCGTGATATTGCTTCAATTCGTTTCAGTACTTCCAACTGGTCAAATGCTAAGTCGGAAATACAAATGATAATCTGCGGATGATTAGCAAATTTCTTGATTTTGCTTTCTATCCGTTCTCTATCTACAGAAGCATCTCCTACGATATAAACAATCAATCCATCATACTGATACTTTGTTAAAAGTTGTTTGGCATTTTTAAAGCCAATAAACTCTTTGGCACCCATGTACACTTTTTTAAAATATCGAAGGATGCTAAATCGGTCATTGTGTTCTCTCGGAAAAACGAAGCCATTATCGCATATTACATTCAGCATTTCGCCGACGTTAACTTTTACAGACTTGCTTTTCACATAAGCTTCGACGCTTTTTTGTATATCCACGCCATTTGCTGTTAGCAAAACGTATTCGGATGTATCGCGCTGCGAAACAATGTGTTCTTTTTGCAAGAACCTCATCGCTTGCTCGAAAACAGCATCATCCATCAATAATGCTGCTTTCAAGTGGGCTTTGGTATTTTTCAAGCGTTCGTTGCCGATCATGCTGATAACCGCCATAGCTTGTAAAATGTGCACTTGAGCTTCCTCTTTTGCTTGTCTCAAAGCTGCATCTGTCTTTTTCCAAATGCTGTGTACTTTCGCATTGAATACTTCTTTTCTAAATAACTCTTCAAAATACGTATAAATATAATCCGGCGTAATGAACTCGATCGCTTCGTGTTCTTTTTTTAAAAAGTCCTGAAAAGTGAATTCTCCGTCTTGAGCTAAAAAAGTAAACAATGTTCTCTCGTTTTGACCAACAAGTTCACTGATATTCAAAAGTGCATATGCGCTCAAAGGAGTCAAAGGGAAGCAACCATAAAGCAACTTTTCTTCCAAAGAATCTGGCGTCAGATCGCTGAACACATCAATCAATGATGACTTATTGCATACCTCAACAAACGTTGCTTGATGGCTCTTTTTAAACGCTGCGAAAGACGCATCCTTAACAATAGCATTGGATATCAATTCGTAGCTTTGTTCAGAGGAAGCAACGAATTTTATATGCTTGAATCTTCCTTCAACAGTCTTAAAACTATCGCTCGAAGAATAATCAAGTATTTCCTTGTGCGTAATACAAGTAAAATGGATTTGCTTCTTTCCACTTCTCGACGCTAGTTCAGCAACATCTTGAATAATCTTAAAATTGAGCATTTTGCTCTTATCGATATTTGATTCGAGAAATTTGCTAAACTCGTCAAATATGATATTGATACCGGAATATTCTGTTTGTTCTACTAACGCATCTACCACAGACTGATATAGTTTCACAACATCCATATTTGTCATAGGGTTGAAGGCCGTACCTGCCGCAATCTGAGGATAGCAGTCACAGAAAGCAGAATATGCTTCTTGATCAAAACGGCACAACCCAACAAGAAGATCTTCCACATTTATTTTCTTTTTCTTTAATTCTTGAACAAGTTTTTTGTAAGCTTCCGGAAAGTTGGTTTCCCATTTTTTAATAATCGAAATTGCGGAATCAAAATATGTTGCAGGTAACAGATGTTGCAGATTAGCTTTTGCAAGAGCGTCGTTTATTGCCAACAAGAACGATTGATTAATATCGTTAAAATTGCTGTTAATAATCACAGGGAGAGTACGAATTCCCGATTGAACAATTTCTCGAGCCAAGGCGCCGACTTCTTCATTTACACTATAAATTTTATCACACAGCTCTTCTAAAATCGCATAATTCTCTTCGCGCTCATCTTTTGATGCTGCAAACATATCTAATGAAGTTATGGCAGAAAGAACGAGTAATAAATGAGACTTACCTCTACCATACGGACCTACCAATACATTAGCTCGGCTTTGTGTATCATTGCTATAATAAAAAGATTTTAAAAACTCTCCGAGAACCCTCACTGACTGTTCAGTAGGAATGTATCCTTTGACTTTCTCGGGGATATTCAAGTCATATTCTAAGTTGACAGAAGTCTGAAACCCTTCATTTACATGTATAAAATCAGAATATTTCATATTACCTCATTCTCTTTTCATAATACTCGCGCATAACGCCTTCGGGTGTTCTATTATCATTAACATACACCATATCCAATCCAGCGGTGCGATTAAGCGTTATATATCCAGAAACTCTTAATTGATCAAGATACTCATTTATGAGTACTCTATCGAGATTGAACACCTTTCCAATATTGTTGGCATCATTTATAAGCGACTCGATGCTAACCGATTCTTTGCCCTCTTCAATATTGTCTAAAATAACATACAGTACCGCCATTTTGTCGAGCAATTCGCGAGCGGGAGGCGTTTTTACATAAGTTCCCTTTTTGTTAGCGCTTTTACGAATCAATCCTAACTCTATCAAAGGGCAACTAAGACTCTCCTCGGGGTCTTCTGCAAAATCGGTAGTATTATACATTCTAAGAATACTTGCGCAGTCATCAGCAAACAGCCTTTCAGAGAATGTTGCGCCTTCAGCAAGCCGTTTATTAAGCTCTTCTTTGCACTTTTCGATCATATTATCTTTTGTAAAATCTTGTCCATCATAATTATTAAAAAAGATGTCCCAAGCAACACTCAAGCCCTCTGCGTTTTTGACAATATTATAATGCAACAAAAACAATGTAAATACATCATCGAAGTATCGATCGTATCGATCAACTACTTCTCCAAACTTTTCCGTAAGAATTTGCTCTCGGGCTCTACCAACAGGAGCTCGTTCTTCTGTTAAACCGGTAGCTCTCAGCCAGTAGCGTATAGATTTAACCATCTTGCTACCAACGCCCAGGATTTCCATCGCATCATCCCTTGAAAAAAGCGTCGGGCAATCTTGGACACATCGAATACCTTTTCTGAGCCAGCCCTCTCGGATATTGAAAGATTCATTACCTTTCAATTTGACTTTTGTAAGTTTTTCTTGTTTATTTATCATCAGAGTATCCCTTTCCTCTAGGCAAAAGCACTCTTCTCATATAGCAACCACCAGTATAATGATTGATACACTCAAAACAATGTACACACTTATTATCATCTATCAAGTATTTATACTCTGTGTCGCCTTCGCCATTTTTTATAAGCTTGATTGCATTATGCTTGCATGCGTTTTCGCACGCATGACATCCCGCGCACAATTGGAATTTCGTGATCTGACATTTGAATTTCAATTCAATTTCATTAATCTTCGTTTTCCCTGCAATCGGAGTGGATAGTATCGTTATTTTTAATTCGTTAGTTCCACGTCGTCCTTGAAGTTTTATGATCGGTTGCTTGGTTTTGAAATCTAAAATATAGACTTCTCCTAAGCGCTCTTTACCCATAGTGAAATCTAACAAGCCAAATGGTTTAAAAAACTCATACAAATCATCAGATATGGGCTTATTTAACACGTAGTTAAACGATTTTGCATCTGTTGCGCAAGGTTTAAACGAAATTGCGACATTTTTGCTAAGTTCAATACCAGCACCGCCTTGACGAGCTTTCCATCCACCGCTTGTAACATATTCTTCTGGATCTTCTTTACCCATTTTTACGGCAAAATCAAGCAATATATCTCGAAAACGTTTGTGCTGTTCTGGCATATAAATACTTGCTAAAAATTGTGACCAACCACTGTTATTCGGGCAACACCAGCACCCAACCCTTGTATAGCCAAGTCTGTATGCTTCATTAAAATCAATACCCGTCGTGAGCAAATAAAGCCAAATATCGTAATCCATCCAGTCAATTATTGGAGATGCCACCAACTGTTGCGTAATCTTCTTGCCTTGAGAGGAACGTTCGTACGTATTACGGCTCGCCGACTCATTTCGCCTTATGCCATAAAAAGTCAAAACTGTCTTTCTTCCACTAAACGTTTTTTTGATTTTTTCACCGATAAATCCAGTTTTGAAAATTGTGCAGCACCATCTCAAAGTACGACTGGGTGGGCCGAATGTTTCACACAGGTTAAAAAAATCTTGTTCTTTGTTTTCTGCACGCAACATAGGCGTTCTCTTGTTCGTAGCTCGAAAGCGCTCTACATACTCATAGGTTTGAGGAAACTCAAGGGTTGTGTTTCCGAAAATGTGTATTATTGAAGGGTTACCAGTAGCTTTTCTTACAAGATCACTTACAACAGTTGAGTCCTTACCGCCAGAAAACGATACAAATGCTGCATTCAAGTCATCATTGAGATACTTCTTGGAATACTGTGCAATGTAACTTTTTGCTTCGGATGTAATATAGTCGTATCTTATCGCGTTTGCTTTTATCCACTTTGAAACCATCTTATCAAAGTATACATATGTATTCTGATCCTTCAGTTCACACAACTTTTCTCTAATGAAATTTGGATCATAGTTTTTCGAGTTAGTAACGGAAAAAGGAATTTTCTTTCCATTAATGTAATATCTGTTGCCAGAACCGTTCCAAACTGAATCCTTAACAAAACAGAACGGCTTGCCGATCATAATTTCAATTAACAAGCGTTCTTCGGGGAAGACAGGACGCGCATCGGAAGTAAAATACTCACCTCTACAACCACAAATCGGACAAACTTCATCATAAACTGGTATGTTGCAATTTGAACACCAGTACAGTTTGCTTTCGACTTTTGTTCTTGCACCGCATATCGAACACTCGCTACTTTCAACGTTTATATTGCAATTCTTGCAAAAATATTTTATCACGAGTTCTACTCCTGTTCTTTGAATTATTGATTGTTTTCAGGGATCATTTCCATAATGTCGCTGATATCACAATTTAAGGCTATGCACACTTTTTGCAATACCTCAGTGTTCACATTTTCGTTTTTAGCAAGCTTAGTTACAGAAGCAGAACTAATGCCTGCTGCTGCTTGCAAATCTTTCTTTTTCATATCTTTGTCAATAAGCAATTTCCAAAGTTTCTTATAACTGATAGCCACTTGAACACCTCGATAATAATTTATTACTTAAAGTATAACATATACATACATTCTTGTCAACAGAAATTCGTGCGTTCACAAGATTTTTTCTCTTGAACGTCAAGAAATTCTTTTTGGATCTACTTCTTCTTGTTTCCAACTTCTAACATAACTATAGTTTTTTTGTGGCTCTTTTTCTTTGTCTACTGCGGTGCAAATTTTGACTTGAATCAGGTGCTGTTCAGAGTTATAATAACCGTATAAAAAGCGGTCGCCTCTCGAGTAAATGCGAGAGGCGAGGCGGGCATATGATTCCACGGAAATCCCTGCTGACCACACAACAGACCACCTACCATTTCGGAGCACTCGGAAACAGTGGACTGGGGAGTGGCGAAGAGCGCGGTTTTCCGAGCGGAAAGGGGCGGAAAAAGCTATTTTTAGCGGAAATTGCCTTCATAGGTCCGTTTGGGAGCAGGATGCCGCAGGTTCGAGTCCTGTCACCTCGACCATAATCCTTTTAAACCGCATCGTTATGCGGTTTATTTTTTTACTACACGAAAATTACACGAGTTATTTCAGAAAAATTTTATCGAGTACACTTACAGCACGTTCTTCTTCGTGTGGATACAAGTGAGAATAAGTGTTCCAAGTCATTTCAACGTTGCTGTGTCCTAATCGCCTTGCTATCTCTTGTATGTTGATACCCTCGCTTGCAAGAAGGGAATAGTCGGTGAATTCCCTTGAAGTATATTGAGATCCTCGGTCGCTGTGCAGAATAATGCCGTTTTTCAGTACCCATGGATGCTGACTTATTGCCTTGGAAAGAGTCTGGATTCCAAGCTTGGTTGTAATTTTTTTCCACTTACGCTCGCAATAACGCAGCCAAATATTTTCTTTTTTTCACCATCAAATATATATATTCCAAAAAAATCGTCATCCGCAGTATCTGAGAATACTCCATAAAATTTATTATTTAATTCATCGTCTTGATATAAATTGTCGGTTTCAATCTCATTCATTAATAAGCAATATGCATTTTTACTGTCATATTTTATTTCATTTCATGGCTTTCACTGACCGAAAATTTTTCTTTAAGCAGTGATATAAGTCTTTCAGACATATCGTTGCTGATGGAATATCTGTTATTCATTGCAAAATATACATTTGAGGTTATTGAATTGTCTGGTAAGTCGCTTCTGTTTTTGAGTGAATTTTTCTGCTTAAAATACATTTCTTGCCATGGCAGTATAAATATCGGTTTTACGGATAGCTCTTATTGCTGTGAAAACAGCAAGCAGATTGACAACCGATATAATCGTAATTACCGCAAAGGGATAAATAAGTAAATCAATGTACGGCAAATACGGAATTGTGGACTTTGGCGAAAAAACAACAAATACTATAACAAGTATTGCAGATAAAGAAAAACCGATGATATATCCGGGTATCGTTTTCTTAAGGGCGTCGACAGAGAGCGTCCTGAACAATATACCATTATTTGCACCGATAGCTCTTGCAACGGAAATCTGGCGTATTTTGGATTTTATATCCGTGTTAAGACAGATAAATGCAAACATTGCGGATAGCACAAGATAGATGACAGACGAAATCATAAACGGCATTCTGGTCTTGCTTACTGCATCATCTGTATTATACTTCTGAATTGCAAAATTGCTTATCTGCAATTTTTTCTCATTTGCGAGAGCGGTTAGAATGCCGTCTAGTTTTCTTTCTTCGCTTTCGCTGAGCTTATTATTGTTGTTCAGGGCAATATAGCTGTATCTGAACTTATCGCTGATACTGTGAAGATATTTATCCGACATAAGAAGATAAGAACCGTTTGTAAACATGGTCGGGATGCCAAAACTGTTTTCATCGGCAACGGTAGCTCTGTCGGTTACTTTTATATGCTTTGTGATTATTTCCGGAATATAACCGCTGTCCACATCATTCGATATTATTTCATCGGGTATGATCATGAAGCTAAGATCAAATTCTTCTCCGTTTTTTATTTCACTGTTTACCGAAACAATGCGTTCTCCGTTGTCGTACTCAGATTGTGTAATATCAAGCGATGGGAAATTTTCTTTGAGAGTGCTGTAGTCCATTGAACCTACACCACAACCGTAAACCTTATCAAAATTGCCGACATCGGTTTTAGCAATTGCCTTTCTGAGTTCATCGGTTACATTCATATCTTCAAAACCGGCATCGGAAGGTACTGCGTTTTTATTGTTTGTGAATATGTAAGCGTTGATATTTGTCGTCATTCCTTTTGCCATAACGGTGAGATTATACTGAGAAGCCAGCTTTTCAGTTTCACGTTCAGTAAAGCCATTATATGACGGATAACTGTATGAGAAGTAATCCCGGTTCATATAACCGCCGCCGATAAAATAGACATAATCGTAATTCCGGTTGTTCATATCAGTGTTTTCAATGTAACTTATAGTATGCTGATCAGCCAGAAACGAACCGCCCGTTACAAGAAGCATAAGCGAAGCCAGCACTATGCTGTATGCCGCTTTAGACGTAACGGCATTTTTAGAAACCGTCCTGCTCCATAAAGAAAAGAACGAAACTTTTTCTATATCGCCTATTTTGATTGCTTTTATCTTGTTTTTGCTGCTTTTGAACAGAATGTGGTAAGCGAAAAATATCATTACCGAAACAAATGCAGACAGGGATAATATTGCAAACAGATTTCCCGACAGATTAAATCTGAAAAGAGAGTTTTTAACCGTTATCATGTTGATAAGTTCTGTCACCGCAAATACCAATCCGACTGAAACAACAGATGCAATAACCGAAATAAACAGTCCCTGCCACAATAGCACACGTTTTACAAGAACGCCTGTTGCTCCGATATTTCTGAGAATTTCGTTGTTGCCTTTTTCAGAGTTAATAAGAAGCGACACGCAGATATACACACCGAAGAAGATTCCTACTATAATTGCTACGGCAGATATATATGAAAAAACCGTATCGGCATTTGAGCTATAGTAAGAGTTATAAAATCTGACGCTTTGTTCGTCGTTGACAGAAAAACCATCGCTTGAAAAAAACGGAATATTATAGTTTTCGTCAAGTTCCGCATAGTAATTGCAAACAGCGTTCGATACTATGTTTTTTTGCAGATAATCATTTTGTTTTCCGCATAGGATACGAGGAAAAGCTCTGGCAAATTCGCTGTTGTCACCGGCAACAAGTTGATGTTCTCCGTTTGTGAACAGGCTGTAATAATCGTTGACAGTACCTGTTATCACAAATTCGCACTGTCCCGGGCTTTCGGAAGTCATATCAAGAGTGACTGTATCGCCGATATTTACGTTCAATATTTCAAGCATACTGTCAGTAACGGCAATTTCATTTTTATTTTCGGGTAGCTTTCCGTTTATAAGTTTCACGCTGAGAGAATCACGAGCAATCTCATCTGCATATCCTATGCAGTATTCATGGTTCTGTAAATTTGTATATCCTGTTATGCCAATTAAACCGCAATACCGCTCGGCAAGGGAAGAGTAGTCTACATCTTCTCCTGTGTTGAAAAACAGTCTGCTGTAATTGCTTTTTGAGCTGTTTGCCTGTAAAAATCCTCCGAAATTTGAAATGCTACTGTTTATCGGAATCATAACCGCCGATGAAATCAGTATAGAGCAACAAAAGCAAATCAGAAGAAATTTTGGCAAATGACGGCGTATATAATTAAAAGCTATATATAATGATGCCATTCAGTCCTCCGATATTTCGCCATCGCTGATAGTTATTATACGTCCCATTCTGTCTGCGACAGATTTATCATGGGTAACCAGTATAAGCGTACATCCGTTGTCTGCGCAAAGCTGAGTGAGCAGATCAAGTACATCTTCGCTCGATTTTTTGTCGAGATTACCTGTAGGCTCATCGCAAAGCAATATAGACGGCTTTGTAATAAGTGCTCTGGCTATCGCCACTCTTTGCTGTTGTCCACCTGAAAGCTCGGATGGCAGATGCGATAACCTGTCGGAAATTGAAAGCTTATTGCAAATATCCGACAAATATTTCTTATCAATTTTCTTATGTGCCAGCTTCAATGGCAGAATAATATTCTGATATGCTGTCATTTCGGGAATGAGGTTGTATGCCTGAAAAACAAAGCCGATGTTTTCAAGTCTGAACTTAGCCAGTTCCTTTTCACTCATTGAAGTGATATTCTTGCCGTTTATTACGATTTCTCCGTTGGAGGCTGTTGTGATACCGCCTACCAATGTCAAGAATGTACTTTTTCCTGAGCCTGAAGCGCCTGTTACAGCCACAGATTCTCCGGTATGTATTTCTATGTTGCAATTTTTGAGTGCCCGTACGGCGTTGTCGCCTACTCCGTAATTTTTACAGAGATTATTCGTTGTGATTATATTAGTGTTTGTCATATTGCTCCTTTCAAAATAAAAAGAAATTGTTAAAAATAATCCCTTTACAGCATAATTATACAAAATACCCGATGATAATCAATGGCTTTTTCCCAAACTGTATGTTTTTCTTCCTGAAATGCAAAAATTGCAACAAAAATCCCCGAAATTATGCTTTTCGGGGATAAAATAAGATATTCACTTTAAAAGAGTCAATTTATAAATCTGATAATTTCAACCAGACATCTGCTATAAACTGTCCGTTTCTTTCATAGAAGGATGTCATACCGTTATATTTTTCGGCAAGCATTTTTACGCTTGCCACACCAAAACCGTGAGCTGTTTTGTCTTTCTTTGTGGTTATGAGCATTGGGTTGCTTTCGAGGACGGATTTTTCGATCTGATTTGCAACTCTGATACAATAATAATTGCACTGTACGGACAGCTCGAGCAATATTTCTTCACCGTGTGATCGGACACTCGCTTCTATCGCATTTGTGGTGAGATTGGTAAGAATAACGCTTATATCAGCCGCTGAAAAGCGACTTATATCCGATGACATCACATTCGTCCTGAGCGTTATGCCGGAAGCGGAGCATTTGCTGTTCAAAAAAACAAGTATGGCGTTGAGCATTTCATTATCAGTGTGTACGGGTATATTTATATCCGCCTGAGAAATGCCCGCATTTTCAAGGAAAGATAAAGCCTGCTCGCTCTTACCGCTTCTGATAAGTTCGCTGACCGTGCCTAACTGACCTTTGATGTCGTGGCGTATCTTGCGTAGTTCATCATACATTCTGCGCATTTCATCAAGATTGTTAGCCTGCTCATTTATCTGAACGAGTAGCATGGATTTTTTGATGTTTTCTTTATGCTCGCGAGAAATTCTTACCAGCATATAGAATGATATTATGTTTATTATAATAAGTCCCGCCACTGTCAGTGTGAAAAAGAGTATCTTATTTGCGTTTCCTAATTTAATTCCAAGTTCAATTTTGTAAATACATATACCACTGAGCAGTGTAGCGGCAAAAACGGCACTGAATGCAATCCATTCGTTGCTATGCAGTTCGGTTTTGTTCTTACGGGTGAGAAGCAGTATCAATCCGAGTAAACCGAACAGAACGACTTTTGATATAATAAGAATTACAATGCGCTGAGAACTGCTACTGTCGCCGACAGCTTCCGCCGGGGATTGCGACATAAAATTTCCCGACAGGGTGTAAATACTTATTGCAACAAGCACGAGTGAGGTTTCTGCTATTACCGGGAACAGAATATGACAAAGAAGTGTACCGTGCAGAAACAAGTGGCAATATAGTATAAGCAAAATTATAAATCCTGCTGTGCACAGAAGAAACTTATCAGGCAGTATGTTTGAAAGAAATGATGTGAATGCTGTTGTAATTACGACTGTGGCAACAAATGCCGAATATTTCTTTATGCCTGTATATTTTGCACCGAAAAAAGATGTAAGGAACCACAGGATAATAACATTTTCGCAGATTGTTGCAATAATTTCTGTAACGGTTGAAAGTAGTCCCATACTAATCCCTCGCAAATTTTATCATAGCCTGCTTGATTTCTTCGGTTTTTGTTCTGCTGACAGGGAGCGAGCTGTTATCGGTAAGGATAATATTATTGCGTTCTACCGAAAAAATGAAGCGTGTATTTACAATGAATGATTTATGTACGCGGATAAATCCGTAAGACGACAAGGCTTTTTCTGTTTCCGATAAGGATCTTGTCGTTCGGATATCGGTATCGGTTGTATGTATAACGACCTCGTGCCCGTATGCTTCGATATACTTTATTTTGTTATACGGCAGAGAAATCAGTTTACCCTGAAAGGTAAAAGTATAGCATTGCCCTGATTTGAAAAGATAATTATCAAGGCGGATAACAGCTTCTTCAAGTTCGCTGTCAACATGGCTTTTTCTTAAGAATCCGAACGGCCTGTATTTAAACGATGAAAACACAAAGTCGTCATGATTAGTGACAAAAATGACAGGGATTGACGCTTTTGAAGAGTTGATATACTGTGCAACATTTTCACCGTTTACTCCGGGCATATCAACATCAAGAAAAACAACGTCAAAACGGTTTAATGGATCATTTAACGCAGTGATTAACTCAGAGCCGTTAAAAAACGGTGTAATATTATATTTAATTTGGTTTTTATTCATTACTGTCGAAAGCTTTTCGCTCATTATTTCGTTGAAAAGCTCATCGTCATCACAAATTGCTATCTCCATGTTTATCCTCGAATACATATTACTTTGACAAAATTTTACCATCAATTTCTTGCGTTGTCAAGGATTAAACCAAATGTAATGTGGACACATAGCGCATATTATTATAGAAAATCAAGAATAGAAAACGGCGATTTACGAGAATTGGAGTTGCGGTTTTTCTGCAATATACTTTGTTAAAATGCATAATCCTTGACACAATTTATTACTGTGATAGAATGGAAACAGCAGATACAATCGAATTATCAGGCAACGCTCCACGAAAAGAGGATAACATTATGGCAACACCCGATCTTTTATTCCCGGCAGACGCATAATAGGACACCAATTTTGATACAATGCGTATCTTGAGCGGTGTCCGTTTTCTTTATCCGAAAGTCTTTATTTAATGGGATTTATCGATACAAGTTAACGAAAGAAGGCTCTGCTGTGACAGAAAAACTGTCACCGCAGAGCCAGTTTGATTTTCTCAGGCTAAACCTTTTAACGATTGGTATGTAGATATATCCACTTTTTTAGGTGGTATGTCCATATTCGCATTCACTGTTTCGAAGCCCGGCCATCAGCCTTTGATATATGCTGTCGGCGTACAGATCGTTTTCATACTGAAGTTCACCGAGTGGGCTTAAATTTATGTCCCGTCTGCAAGCTACAGTTTTACCCATTTGTGATTAAGAACAAGTGTGTTATGCAACGATCAAATCCAGCATCTGACCGCAGCCCATCTGCTGCTTTTGAAATGAATTGCTCATAACTTGCCGCCGGCAAAAAGGCACTCTTAATTCGACAGTAGTCATCATCCGTAACATCCAAGGTTTGATTTAGAACATCAAGTCCTGAAGCAAGCACGGCTTCTTTGAATAACTCATACATAGCAAACTCTCCACTTCACCGAAAATATCGTCCTCTAAGCAAGTATACCCGCAGAGTACAGTTTTGTTTTCCGTGTTACGTTGCGGTCTGTTAGATAATACTTTGACGTATTGCAGATATTTTCCTTTGCTGGATGATGTGTTTTGTGTGCTTGCCATTAGGATTGAGTATGTTACTCTGTATTTTTCGGGATTATTCGCATTTGCACAGTTCTTTTTTCAGAACTAAACATATCGGGGCGAACATTATTCTATCCCATTCTCAGCTTTCTTAATTCTAACCGCAAGATACTCTCTTGTGGGCAAATCAATTCTGAAACGTCCCTTAAAACTTCCGACATTCTCAACCGTCATGTTCCATGTGTCTATAATGTCGACAGTGTATAAATTATTATCGTCAATATGATAATATCTGAATCCCGGACGCGAAATCCCGTGATAAAACAGGTGATAACCGGTTTCATCAGCCAGATTTTCATCTTCAGGAACAACACATAGCTCGTCCCATTCCATGTTTTTGGGTCGCAATCCGCCGTCCGGAGCTTCCTCAAGTATTTTTCGCATAAAAGCTATTCTTTCCGGGCTGTCACCTTTAAGCTCTCCGCCATGAGACCACCATACCGCCTTATCGTCTATGTAGGTTTCGCCATGACCACCGTAGCCGCCGCGGCAAAGTGCTTCCCAGAACCTCCGAACAAGCTCTTGCGGCGAAATATTGCCCCACGCATACTGAATATTTCCCTCGTATAGCATTTCGTCAATTACTATCGGTTTGCCATAGCTTTTTCTCCACTCGGATGTTCCCTCCGGAGAACGCTGAATGCTGCAGTGCGTTATCCATGACTTTGTATGATCGTAAAACTGATTACCGTTATGTATTGATCGCAGGTGATCATACGGGTCGCTTTCTACGATTATCTGCGCATATCGTTCCCAGTCCTCAATGCTCTTGTTTTTTATCAGGTCATATTCATTAGCAAATGACCACCATACATTTCTGAAAGCCGAAAACCTTGCCGCTGTGTATTTCAGATAAAGTTCGTTTTGCTCCGGTGTCATTGTTGAGAAGCCCCAGCGGTCATACGGGTGAAAGAGGATAATATCTGCCTCAATACCCAGCTTTTGAAGCTCGCTGATACAGTATTCAATATGCTGAAAATGCTTGGGGTTAAACCTCTCGAAATCCCAGTTGTTGCCCTTGGAGTCCGGAGTGTAGCCCCACACATTGTCCTCTGTGATAGCACTTCCGTCAACCGGAGTACCCTCGTATGGATAGGAGCGCGGCTCACGTGAATTGTAGCAGTAGCTTTTAGGAAATACGCAGAAACGTATCTTGTTGAACGGGGAATTTCTCAGAGTTTCAAGAGTTTGTGCGATAAGGTCATCGCTTTGCAGATTCCATACATAACAGGTCGTGCCGACAGGATAATAAGGTGTTCCGTCGGAATACTGAAAATGATATTTGTTATGTACCTTTACGCAGCCGTGATTATTTTCCGACGGCGGCGTGACAGAAAAAGTTCCTTCGTATTTACTGTCAGAAAAATTCCCGCAGACCGTAAAATGGTATTCTTCCTCAAACGATGGCATGAATCTAACTTTGTATATTCCGTTACCATCGTAAAAACCATTTACGGTTTTGCGCTCGGAATCGCTTTCAAATAGCGCAGTGATACTGCGTTCCAGGAAAGGGTTGCCAGTGGTGGTTCCCTCGGAGCAAAACTCGAAAACGCCCCATTTTTCAACTGATTTTGTATAATTCATAATGGTTCCTCCAATGCCTTTACACATAAACCGACGGATCACTGTGCTGGTGAAATCCGTCGGTTTTGATTTTGAATATCACAGTTAATCTGATTTATGGCGCTGAATAAGTAAATGTTATTTCCAGCGTCGAAAGTATCTCATTGTCTTTGACTGGAAGAACAGTCGCGGACAGACCGGAATTGTCGCCATCGGCACATCTGCAGTCATCGGGGATAGATGTTACCCACTGGTTATAGAGGTTTACTCTCGTGCAGTTACCGTCGTCGGAACAGGTATATTCCTTGCCGGATAGCTCACGGACTTCGCCGTTTACCTTAACCTCATCAATAGAGATAGTATAATCCGGGAAGAACTTCTCGCCGTTGTAAATTCCGAGAGCCGAGAAAAGCACTCCCTTTGGAATACCGCAATCCGAGAAATCCAGACTGACGGTGTAGGTTCCCTCACCGGTTATCTCAGCATTGTTTGCAACGATACCCAAGGTCCTTTCCGTCGGGTCGTACTTGTTGCCGACACAGTACTGAACTGAAGAATCAAGACTCTGGTACATTATCCATGCCACTGCGGTATCATCAGAAGCCGGAATGGATACGCCCGCCATAAATTCGTCTTCAGCCGCCTTTGTTGACTTGTCCATTCTCTCCCTTGCGGCAGACTGAATCTCGGAATAATCCTTGCCTTCTTCGGTCGAAGCGCGTCTGTCGCTGTACAGCTTTGCTATGTTTTCATCGGTAGTTTTTCTGAGGACCCTTTTGTAAAAATCGCTGCAGTCCCAGAGGACGGGGCAGTAATTATACAGGTCGCAGTTATCCAGAAGATTGGCGTAAAACTTATCCCTATCGGGTTTATCCGCCGCACCCATAACGGCATATTCGCCTATAACCACACCGTATCCCAGGTCTGTGAATTTAGTCAGCATCTGAAAAAGGGAATTCTGCTCCTCGTAATCGCCGGGAGTTCCCCACCGTTTTGCATTGCCGTCACTGCAATAGTCCCACGGCGTGTAATAATGTACTGAAAGCAGAAGCTTGTCCTTTGCAGTGTCCTCCGGCATTTGGTATCTGTCATCGCATGTTTTCCTGAAGTCGGTGTTGTACCCTGCGATAAGCAGGAATCTGTCTGCATTTTTGCCGCCGGTCGAACGTACCAGCTTAACAAATTCGCTGTTAATTCTGTTCGTTGTTTCGTAGCATTCGTCCTCGCTGAGAACTCCTTCTGTTCCGGTGACGTCGCTATCGTTGAGTCTGTGACAAAGTTCCTCATTTGCAGATTCAAATATCAGCTTGTAGGAATAATCGGAAAAATGCTCGGATATCTGCGTCCACATGGACTTATAAAGTGCCATTCCTTTTTCACGAACTGCCTCGTCGGCGGAGCCGAACATTCCCCACCAGCTTCCGTCCCAGTGTTCATTCAGTATAACATACATATCAGCGTCAAGAGCATAATTGACTACCTCATCGACACGGTTCATGAGCCGCTCGTCAATGGTGTAATCTCCGCTCTCGTAATTTATGCCATTGGTCCATGCCACAGGAATGCGGAGAGTATCGAAGCCCATAGCTTTCATATCGTCTATCATATCCCTTGTGGTGACGGGCTGTCCCCATAGCGTTTCAAAGGAGGTGGGGTCTACCCCTAACTCCACATAGCTTTTGTGATTGTATGCCTCCAGCGTGTTGCCGAGGTTTATTCCGTTGCCCATGAGCCGGATAACCTCCGTTGCGGTAAGGTCGTTTCCGGACACATTGTTATCCGTAATACTATTTGTTGTACATCCGTTCAATAACATTGAAATAACCAATCCTATGCTTCCTATGATTTTAACAGCAGAAATACGGTTCATTGAAGATCCTCCCAAATTATGATTTTCTCACCTTAATCAAGGATAAGCCCACTTATTTCAAGATTGTAGGTTATTGATGTAAAGGGAATTTCCTCACCGTTTTTTATGAGCGCAAAACGGTAGCCTATCCAGTCGACAGTGGTTTTTGCGGCAACTATTCCGCATTCCTTGGTGCCGTAAACCACGGAACCTATCTCAGCGCCCATCCAGCCGTTAGCAAGTCCATTTGCGGAGCTGCTTGTCGGGTCAAGCTCTGCGTTTACAGGGACTTCAACGATACCGTTTTCCGTTTCAAGACCTACGGACTTGACAAGTACTTTGTATTTTGCGTCCGGGTTAACGTTGATGAAACCGAAGTTAAGCAACTCGCTCTCTTTTTCAAATGAGGTGGACTTCACGGAATACTCACCGTCACCGGTCATTTCGAGATATGCCGACGGACTTGGACCGGGATTTACAGCCTGACCGGTAAGTATAAGAGTTTCGTACTTTATCTCGGTATCTGAGATGTTCTCCTCGGGACGGAGTTCCTCGTTGCCCTTTGTGAACTGCCACGATCTCAGTTCAATATCCGCACCGGAAAATACCAGATAGATATTGTGATTTCTGCCGTCAAACTTACTGAATTCAGTAGAACGAACCTTAGCATAATCAGCGTTGTCAAATTCAATGTAAGATACTGCCTTGCCGGAAATGCTGTCAAGGCGAACCTCGATTCTGCCCTTGCCTTTAACATCAGCGGTGAAAGCGGAAGCACCATAACCGAAATCCGCACCTCTTACATAGATCCATGAGCCGTTTGCCTTGCTCTTTGCGGCAGGGTCGTTACCATCTGTGTACCCTATATCGGCAGACGTAAACATAACTGCGCCGCTGTTTTCAGCGTAGGGGTCAAGAAGCTTTATCTGAGATACGCCCTGACGCGTTGCGGCAGTTATCGGGATCTCTCCGTCAGCCGCATTCATCGGGAGATAATCAACCATAATGCTGCGGTAACCTGCTGTGCCGCCTGTCAGTTCTTCAAGAAGGAGCGTGTGGTGGACAATGTAGTTCGTTCCCTGAAACTCGCAGAAATGCGTGTGATTGTTGCCCCAGCGCATTCCGGATTCGCCGTTGGCATTCTGACCGGAATTGTAGAAATATGCACCCTTGTATTCCCAGCTGTCTGCGTCAAGGGGAGTTTTTGTGGTCATGTATGCCATACTGCATGTAGGCGGCTCAGGAATGTCCTTGCGGTCCCACTTGCTGCGGTTCTGCCAGTCATTGCAGTAGGTGTAATAATAGGTGCCGTCGATGTAATTCAGCTCGCTTGCCTCCAAGAAATACGGGGCGTCAATAGAAACGAACTCGCTGTCAAACGAAAGCATATCCGCACCCAGACGTGCTACCTTAGGCACATTGGTATGTACAACACCGCCGTCTGCAGCATTTCCGCCGCCAAAAGTAAGCCAGCCTGTGCCGTTTTCATCAATGCAGACGCCCGGATCGAACGGCGCAGGGCAATTCTCAAGGCCCGGCATATTCTGATAAACCAGCGGTTCGCCGAGAGGGTCAGACCACGGACCTACCGGGTCGGTGGAGGTAATAACTCCCACACCGCCGCCGGCGTTGGAGAAGTACAGATAGAAGTGCGTAAGACCGTCTTCCTCAACGCGGGAAGCAATTGACGGTGCCCATGAATTTGTTATCCACGGCGCTATTTTGTCGACCTCTATCCTGCCGTGATATATCCAGTTTACCATATCATCGGTGGAAAATACCACAAGCGATTTGATATGGGCGTAGTCATTCTTTGTTCCCTCTTCCGACTGCTGTTGGTCGTTCGTGCCGTAAACGTAAAGCCTTCCGTCATATTCCACTGCGGTGGGATCGGCGCAGAATATACTCGGCGAAATGGGATTGGCGTTACGCTCGTTTTTGTAGACATTTCCGCTTACCTCGTCGATTATTATTCCGTTGTTAAGGCTGTCGATTATTGTTTCGTTGTCAGGTTTGTCGCTTGTTTCCGCTTTGCTCACACTGTCTACGCTGTCGGCAGAGCTTTCTGTCTGCACAGGTGAATCATTCGAGCCGTTCTGCTCGGAACAGCCGGAAACAAGCAGCATAGCAGCTGTACAAATCAAAGCCGTTATCTTCTTGTTCATAGTTACTCCTTTCATTCAGCCTGCCATCTTTCAAGGCAGATGTCCTTGCCTGAAAATGCAAAATATACATTGTGAATTCCTGTTATTTTTGTGGGAAGAACCACAG
>OCHN01000574.1_pt1 | contig 37117 bp, 31 predicted proteins | sample 1538911 | NCBI WGS metagenome assembly OCHN01 (sample SAMN04571736, study PRJEB22368) | human gut metagenome | biome: human gut; material: stool | host: Homo sapiens | place: Luxembourg | collected 2013-01-11 | reverse complement strand
GAAGAACTTCGTGGTAGACATCTGCGGAAGCCGGCAGGACTGGAGCGCAGACTCCTTTGTGGAGACTACGGTGAAGGAACTGAAGGAGCAGCTGGGCGACGACAAGGTGATTCTCGGACTCTCCGGCGGCGTGGACTCAAGCGTTGCCGCCGTATTGCTCAACAAGGCAATCGGCAAGAACCTCACCTGTATCTTCGTAGACCATGGTATGCTGCGCAAAAACGAGTTCCGCGACGTGATGGAGGATTACAAGTGCTTGGGTCTGAACGTTATCGGTGTGGACGCAAGCGAGAAATTCTTCGCCGACCTGGCAGGAGTGACAGATCCTGAAAAGAAGCGCAAGATTATCGGAAGGGACTTCGTAGAGGTGTTCAACGCCGAGGCGAAGAAGCAGACGGGAGCAAAATGGCTGGCTCAGGGCACTATATACCCTGACCGCATCGAGAGCCTTAACATCACGGGCAAGGTGATAAAGAGCCACCACAACGTGGGCGGACTGCCAAAGGAGATGAACCTGCAGCTCTGCGAACCGCTGAAATGGCTGTTCAAAGACGAGGTGCGCCGCGTGGGTCGTTCGATGGGAATGCCTGAGCATCTCATCACCCGCCATCCGTTCCCGGGTCCGGGACTGGCAGTGCGTATCCTCGGCGACATCACTCCTGAGAAGGTTCGCATCCTACAGGATGCCGACGACATCTATATCCGCGGTCTGCGCGAGTATAAGGTGAAACTCTCTGGTGAGGATGCGCGTCGCGTATTGGCTGCCGGCGTTCCTGCCGACATGCAGAACGGTGAGATTGAGGTGTCTCTCTACGACCAGATATGGCAGGCGGGCACGGTGCTCCTCTCCACAGTACGTTCTGTGGGTGTGATGGGCGACGAGCGCACTTACGAGCATCCTGTTGCTCTGCGCGCCGTGACTTCTACCGATGCCATGACAGCTGACTGGGCTCATCTGCCATACGATTTCATGGCTAAGGTGAGCAACGAGATAATAAACAAGGTACGTGGAGTAAACCGCGTATGCTACGACATCTCCTCAAAGCCACCAGCAACTATCGAGTGGGAATAATCGGAATACCGATAAACAGCCACTCAAATAAAGATGAATTAATTTAAACTCAATAAGTTAGGGGATTTGTTGACGTAAATCGCTGATTGTCAACAAATCCCCTTTCTTGTACATTTTATCCAAAACCGTCCCCGATTTCGTCCCTGCTTATCCCCGATAGGATAGCTATCCGATAGAGTTGAAATCCAATAGCTTGGCAATCTGTTCGGGGGTTGCCTTTACATATTTGTAGAACGTGCGTTCATTGGTATGACCTGTCAGCTGCATAATGGTATACATTTCACAAATGCCTTCCAAATGAATTTCTTTCCGTTGAGGGATGGAGTTATGTCTATATCAAATTTGTACATGTCACTTGCTTATTAGAACAATCCCCACTCGGCAAATTTCTCGAATCCGCCAATTCTCGTGATGTAGTTACGAGCGATTTCCACTATTTCACGATAAGGCTTACCATCTATTTCTGTGTCACCGATGGCACAGAATAACTCCACAGGCTTGCCTGTTTTTTGAGCTTTCAAGAAAGCGTAGATGTTGACGGAAACATCAGCTTTACTTAGGTCCTTGCCCTGCACTCCACCGCCCGAAACAGATTGAGCCATATCAGAGCCAAGTTTGCGGTTTGTAGCACCTGCGTCAACGTCTGTTCCACCTGTCCAATCTCCAAGAGGATTGATAACAGCATTTGGATAGAGCTTCTTTAAGTCCTCAGTCTTGGCGTTACTTTGACAGATAATCAACTTACCATTGCCTAATACATACTTACCATCTGAAGGGTTACTCTCATAGATGTCGTGGGCTATTTTGCTGAGGGTACGCTCCTCCTCTGTGAGTGGAACGCCTCGGAAAATACCATTGTCGCCACAGCGGATTCCTCCGTCTTGGTTGCTTGCAAGTATTGGGTCTTGAGCTACCATTACGAGAGATACTTTCAAGTCTCTACTCTTAGTGATACGGCTAACAATATCCTCAGCCTCAGTGTTAGAAATGTTCACACTACTCTCAATAATGAGATTAACAACACCATGTCCGAGCAGTACTTCAACTGCTATTTTCGGATTCTCTTCTTTCTTGTACGCAAGGTCTACAATAGCTCCTGCGATACGGTCTGCCACCTTATCCGGATGGCTTGGATTTACTTTTTCAATCATAATTTATTACTTTAAATTAATTGTTTTTATGTTGTCTAAAAGTTCTGTCAACGTAATTGCTTCGTCACCTTCTGCCTCCTTGAATAATTCTTGTTGCGTAAGGGCAAGAGTATGCGCACGGCTAAGGAAACTTCCAACTTGGGCATTGCCGTTTTTATGGCAATGTATGCACTTGTAGGATATTGATGTTGTGCCACTCAACGGACTACCTGCAAAGCTATATATGAAAGCCTTGTGCCCACATTCGCATTGATATGTAAGCCACTCGTTTTCATTCGCCCAAAGTCTTAACATCGTGCCAATACAGATAGGTTGACATACCATATATACTTTCAATGGTATTGTAGCCATTGCCCATTCCTTATGAGCAAGAATTTCATTTCGATGCTCATAAAGCAATTCGATGTTGTCTATATATGGACTCCATATCCTTTTTTCAGCCAAATTATGCTCTCTTTGTTTGACTAATGATGTAATTGTATCATGCACGTTTTTGAGCGTAAGATGTTCGTATTCACCTGCTGCCTTGCTGTATCGGCTACAGTGTTGCTTTAAGCGACTTAGCCTGTCGGAATTGTCTTTTTGAAAAAGAACATCTTTGATTACCTCCGATATGGTAGCCACTTGTGTAATACTTTCCAACCATTCCAATAAACCACCTAAAGTGTATATGAAATCTCTGTCTTGATATACAGGTATCAAAAACATACGGCTGTTATCGAAAATGAACTCTCTATGTTCGTAAAAGAAATCAGCATGTTCGCAAAAATACCTTATGGTATTCTTGTTACTGTGCTTTTGGCCGCCATAGAGCTTTAACTCCTTGCCACTCTTTATTTTGATTGTATTGCTAATTTTCATGCCACTATATGTAAGTTAGACATTGGTGTGTTATTGGTTGGGAACGTGAGGCGTTTGCCCATGATGTGAATGTCTTTTGACTCCAAAAGAGCGTAGTCTATTGGTGGTTCTACGCCTTGTATAATACAATCACGGCAAATCATGAGAATCTTGCCTAAATTGTTTTGACCGACAAACGTTCCAATGCCATTGACTTTGCAAGTCTCACTATTAACTATACGCTTCAATGCAGCCTCGCTAATCTTTGGATTGTCCGACTTAGCCTGTCTTGTAACTTTCTTTTTAAGCTCAGCTCTTCTTATAGCCAACTCTGTATTGGTGCATCCCCAAACTTCTCTGGTGTCACCATGTTGCTTGGTAGTGTCCTCTATGATGATAGCGTCATGTGGTAGCTTTAAGAGTAAATTTGCAAAGTCGGCATTACCCTTACATTTCTGCCATACAACGTAGAGCATCCATTGTCTGCGGAAATCGGCAAAATCTTGACGGATGAGATTATTGTTTCTTTTCTTGATAAAACGTTTGGCAGCAAAGCCACTTGTCTGACGTTGCATATCCTCTTGTACCAACAGATGCTTTTCTGATGAGTCCGAAAACTCACCACATAGATAAAGCGTCTCACTATCATGCCAAGTTACACCTCCGAATGAAAATGGATAGCCACCTGCCATGTTGCTGAGACGCACGTTAATGCCATTCGCCATGTCTGAAGCCTTGGCGAATGACAAACAATTAAAGTGTGAAGCGTTGATGTGCTCCACACGACCTAAGATAATTTCAAAAGTGTCTGCTTTCTGTGACATAACTTTTAATTTAATGATTATTACTAAATCCTTAAACTCGTATCATTTTTACCACCGTGGCTATGTCTGCTCGGTTGGTTCAGCACTTAAGCTGTCTCTTGATACTTATTCAAAAAGTAAAAGAACTACTCCCCATTTCGGAAAGTGCCTGTAAAGATATTGACTTATTTTGAGAAAAACGAAAATTCTGTGCTAAGAATAGTTAACGATGAGCAGTTTGGAATTTTGCTAAATAGTATTTTGTTGGTATTGACATAAAAGAGGCTGTTTTTGTCAGCCTCCATATAATCTATTTTGTTACTTGTTAAAGTATTAGCCAAATAGTGTAAACCTCGAAATCAATCAATAAACATAATCAATAAGCCATACCATATAGACACTGCCATCATAATCGTCTACATGTTCTACTTTAATCAAATTATAAGGTTCGGTATCTGTAAAAGTATAACGATAGTAATCATCTAATAATTTTAACGGTAAGCATCTTGAATAAAAATTATACCATTCCGTTAATCTCTCAATATCACCTTGAAGTAAGTCGCTTACATTAATATTCAAATCATTGTATTCACATGCATATGTATCATCTCGACCTCTGAAATACGTGTTTCCACCAATAACATCATACCAACGACTGTATCTATCATCTACGACTTCCTTTTCAACCCTCTTACCTTTGATGAACTCACCTATAAACGAGTAATTAGTCCCCTTTACTATCTGTCTTATATCATCCTTATATGGATAATCGTATGTAAATCTTGTTACTTCTTTTAAATAGCCTCTATCGTTACCTTATATGTCTTTAAATGTTCTTTCCACAACATATCTGTCACTATCCAAGACATAGGAATATATGAATTTCGTCTTTTTATGACCATACTCATCATAATCGGTTCTATGTAATCTACCGTCTTTGTATTCCATACGTTTACATAACTTAAAACCCTTGTCTTTTACCCAACCGACGTTCGGATACCATGTTTCACTTTTTACTAATTCGTCTGCCTTTACCAGACGGCGTTCGTCATCATAATAAAAGTTATACTTTATTGTATCTTCTCTATTCGGGCTATTCGGCACAAATGACGTAACGCTACGAACCATCTTCTTGCCTTGATGGTTTAATCTTTGCGCACATAATGCTGATACAAACATTATGCAGTATAATAATAAGGTAGTTTTCTTCATAACCAATTTCCTCTAATTTCGTTGCTATCTTTGATTGTGATAAAGTTAGAAGGCGAGAGTAATCTTCGTAGACCACTCTCGCCAATTTTTGTGAATCATCACAAGTCCTTAAGCTGTACGGCTTGAGAACTTAGCGCAAGGAGAGTAAGCCATTTCAACTTTTGAAGCCTTGCTAACTTTCAATTCTGTTTCAATCTTTTTCATATTGTAACAAATTTGTTTGTTTTAGAAATACTTTCGGGAGATTTCATTTATCCGCATTCTAATATGTTTCCTCTTTTTGAGAAAATTCTCTTTGGAGTCTTCCTACAGTAATAGTAGGAAGCTCTTTTAGCCTTTCTTGTAAAGATTTCCCCCCTAATGGGTCATATTGCTCATGCTTCATCTTTTGGGCTAACTTGTGTCTGATTTTTGCCAAGTAACAATTGTTTTCTGCTGCTTTTGTTGGCGTTCCGTGTTCTGAATAATTTATTCCTGCACAAAGAGAGCAAAACGAGCAATATTCATGCGTTCCGCATTCCTCGTAATCTGACATTTTAAGATGTTGCCATTTTTCAAGAATGGGATTGTCGGTAAGTATATCCCTAAGATGATGAAGTTTGAGATTACCGAAATGGAGATGGAATGCACAACAAGGAATCAAGTCGCCATTTGGAGTGATGCAGAATGTATTATATCCTGCACGACATGTATTCTCATCCATATTTATATCCATGCCTCCCCAAAGCGTAACCTCATTGCCTACATACACTGCTGTGTTAGGGTCTCTCAATACAATTTCCAATAATTCGGAATTCAGTCTGAGATAATGACTTACGCATTTGTCGCCATCTACAGAGTCCGTCACATTTAGTTCGTATTGAACGTATAACCCATATTGTTTAGCTACGTTTGTTACCGTATTGTAGGATTTCACGTTTGGGAGCATCACACAACATTTCAAGACCATAGGAACAGATAATGCCGCAAGGCTATCTATGACAGATATGGTTTTGTTCCAAGAGCCTTTTACTCTTGTAATATTGTCATGCTCAATAGCAACTCCACTATACAACGACAAGCCTACAATACGAGGAAAATAATCCGCAATCAGCTTTTCTTTACCTACAATACTTTGCCCATTGGTGAAAATATCGACAGCGATATCTTTGCTGTAAAGGTAGTCCAATATGTTCCAAACATATTTGTTTGAGAATGGGTCTCCGCCCGACAAGCATACTTTGACGACACCTTCATCATATAGTTCATCAATGATGCGGATATAATCATTCAAGGACAGCTTGTCTTTGATGTCTCTATGTGATGTCTCTTCATCGTTTCGTGTCGCACCGATATTATAACAATGTATACATTTCTCACTACAATTATAGGTAAGCTCAAACATAACTCCCACGACACCGCCAACTCTCTCTTTATATGCTAATTCTGCATCGTTCAGTTCTATGGCTGAGTCCTCTTTGGTTGCAGCATAGGTTGATGAATTGCTATTTGTATGGCTGTGTTTTGTCTTTGTACGGTATTCGTTTACAGTTTCTTCTGTACAAAATTGGGACGTAAGAAGTCCTATCTCTGCAAGCGATTCCATAAAAGGAACAATACTGTTTTCTGAGATATTTGATACGTCTGAAAGTTTGCTGACAGATATGCTGCCATTTCTCGGAAGAGCAAGTATGAGTCCTATGACCGATGCTGACATACCTTCAAAAAAGTATGCCATACCATCAATTAGGTTGTAATATATAGCCACGGACTCTTTTGCGTTGAATCTCCCACAAGTCCATACAGGGCGATAATAAATCTGTTCTTCCATATTTTCTATACTTTAAATAGCCATCGGTCTTTTAGACCTTGAAAGTGCCATTGACGAAAACAATATAATTAGTACCAAATTCATCCAACTTACAAAAGCAACGTTCAAAATACTTTCGTCCCAATTTGCAAATTTCATCACGTTCTGTTGTTGAACACTGAAATGTGTTTACAATTGTAACTGCCTCATCTTTCATATGCTTATGTAAGTTCTCTATGAATGATTCGCTCATAACTTTTTCAACAATCCTACCACCATTGAACAAGTCAACAAAAATGACATTATACTTATTTCCCGTTTCATTAATGAAACGAAAAGCATCGCCATTTATGATGTTCAATTTGTCCGTTGCTAAACCTTTGAGAAAATATTTTTTCGTGATTTCTATAATCTCAGGCATATATTCTACAGAATCTATATAAACAGAGTTTTCAAAACGCTTTATCATGAATCTTGGTATAGTGCAGCATCCGCCACCAAGAATCAGAGCTGTATCTATATTGTAATTATAATGAAAAGCATCAATAATCTCTTGAACCTCTTTTAAAATTGGTTGATATATGCTTTGGTCTGTGTATATACATGAATATCCAACACTACCATTTCTTAGTGCAAGCATATTGTCTTGGCTAATTACAGATAGTGTTCCGTTTTTTGTATAAACAGTATCTATGAGTTTATTTTCAACCATGATTATAATGTCAAACTTTAAAACTTTGGTTTATAATCTATCAGTTCTTTCATTCTTTTAACAAGCTTGTTCACCTCTGGATCTAAATTACTCATAAGATCTCTGTACACCTCTATGTCCTCGTCTTGGAAACCTTGTTTCTTTAGTTCTTCTGTATTGCTTGGAAGGTTGCAAATTCTCTGCATAAGTCGCTTGCTTTCTTCTAAATTTGCCATATTGAAAGTATTTTTATGCACTTTCAGCCCAAACCGTGCCGTTAGTAATTTAATATGTTAGGGAACATAAAAAGAAAAGTGGAGCTTTATCTCTCCTGATCCCTACGAGTGACGGCTTGGACTCCGTGTAATGAAGGAATAGGAGAATAAGCCCCACTTGGTCGTATTTCGTTTATATGTACGAATACACACCAAGGGAAGCATTATTCTCACAATACCCCTAAACATTACTTTGTGTGAAAGTGTCCAAGTTTCACTCGTATAGGAATATAGCGAAATACGCTTCTCTAAATATGTCCGTCAATAAAGCCTATTTTGGCAATATGACACTGCAAAGATAACAATAAATGTTGAGACTAAAGAATTTCTCTTCATGAATTTGCTGTTTGTGTTTGTATTTAGAATAATTTCACTTTATCTGTGCAATCTATACTGCATCTGTGTCACAATAACCTTTTAGGTTAAACTGATACATTTTTACAGGTGTATCAATACCTTATCTAAGATTAAAATGATACAGTTCTCTGATTGATACAATTTTCCATTTTTAATAATAACAAAACAAAAAAGAACATTATCATTTAAAAATGGAAAATGACTATTCGACTTTCTTACGGTAACATCTTCTCGGTATATTATTTCTATCACAAAATTCATATAGTCTACTTAATCCTATTTTCAAACCATATGCTTTCAATAATTCAAGGTTTTGTTTGACAGAAAGATTAAAATCGTATAATTTGCCAATTTCTTCATCTTTTAGTTTGCGTCTTACTATACCAACCATAGCTTTAGGCTTTATCCCATTCTGCAAACAATATGACTTGTCAACCTTAAACTTACTTGGCTTGCGTTTAGTCTTTATGTTTATCTTCTCAATAGGAATATTCAGAGCGTTATTTGCAATTTGCATTAGTACATCATTAGTCAAAACCTTGTCGCTATTGTCGTAGTACCATTGTCTTTCCGCTATCAAATTATAAAGCAGATGTTCAAATGATATGTTTGGGCGAATCATACGACGAATTAAAGCACCTATATATAAGCATTTCCGTCTACCTTCTCCATCTCTTATTTTTTTCACTACTGATACTTTACGAGTATCCCCATTCTTATTTGTTTCTGTCTCCAAATACCAACATCTGTAAATTTCATGATAATCTTTGGGAATTAGTGCATATCCATCATCAAATGATAACTCTGAATGGTCAAAGTAACCATATTGCTCTTTATGTTTATCTAACAATTCAGATGGTAACAACGTGTTTAAGTCATTAATGAAATCTTTATCCGTTATAGGAAAAGCAGTAAACCTTTTATCATCTTTAGTAGTCCTATTACAGTCTTTGCCTGTTGCTACTACAATATTCTTATGCTGAGGCTCTACCACAAATGAGACATCGAAGTCTGCTAACTTATATACATTATTTGTCGTATAGACCTCACAGTTACAAGTTCCATTCCCATTAAAATATTGTGCTGCCGTACCTCCACATTTATCTTTGTCGGGATAAGAAGGATTATCTTTACGAATAGAATTTATGATAGCCTTATATGTTGAAGCAAACATTTCGCAAGTCCGCATATCCTCACGGAATACATAGCAGAGACGAAAACGGTATTTGTTTCCTTTGGATGGATTAAGATTGTTGGGTGTTGTGTAATAGACAGTTGGTTTCATTGATAGCCCATTAACAAATTGTTTCATTTCTATGTCGTAATCATCAACATCTACAAATATAACGTTTGCCCTTTCAAAATTCTTGCTGCTTTTCTCGCTACTTGAAAATTCATCTGCCTTTGTATCAAACCAATGACAAAAGCAAAATCCTTTTTTGATATATTCTTCAAACTCACTTATATTTATAAATGAGCGATTAAACCGAAGTTTATTAGGTTGTATATCCTCCTTACTTGCATAATATTGGAGAGATACACTGAGTTTTAATCGTGTCAAGTTTCATAATAAAAAATATATTATTTAAGTGGGTAGGGTTTCGCCTATCCATTTTTAGTATTCATTGGCTCTATTGGTATTGTTGTCCAATATGCCTTCAGTGATTTTGACAATGCTTGTTTGTGTTCTGTTGTTTTTGGCTTTCCTCGCAAAGCCTCAGCAATTTTCTTTCTTGTAGCTTCGCTCACTTTTCTATCTGTTCTTTTCATAGTCCTTACATTTATATAATAAGTATAGGTAGGCTTAATAAATATATCAAGCGTAGTATGCTAATTTGTGTATACCGGATTTTTTTTGAGATACACAACACACCGATGTACGACGTGCCATCCTCCCTATATAGGAGCAATGAAAGATGGGTTACGTAGGTAGGACTCCACCATAAGCCCTACCTACACAAGTGTTTACAAGTAAATCGATTTAGAAAAACGATACTTAATTCTTTCTTCCTCTGTATATAATGAGCGTCTTGCCAAGTCTTATTTCATCTGTATTTATGCGCTATTCTCATATAAAAGTCATAACTTTGCAAGCACAAAGTTAAGAATTAAGCCGTGTGCTTTATGCGTTTGCTCGGCGGTAAAATAGGTTTTGTGGGGTCAGGAATCCATTCTCTTAGCTCCCAAATCTTATCCAAGTCTTTTATAAATTGGTTCGAGAACAGAACGCTTAGGGGTACTGAAAGGAGAGAAGCTTGCTTCTCTCCTTTTTTTGTTGTCTCCCTTTGATTACTCATATCCTATTGACACCCGTTGGCGAATTAATTTTGTGCGACACTTTTATGAGTACAAGAAGACAAAAAATTGCATAACAAAAAAAAGAGCAAGCGGCTTCAGAACATGTAATGTCATGATTCTGAAACCGCTGAACTAATATTTTCACAAAAAGCCATCAGACCGTAAATGCGGTGTTAAACTGATGACAGATTGAAGCAACTTTCCAAACGACTATTCGTCTTCTCTTTCCTCACGGTAGCATTCGTATACCGATGCCATGTCTGGACAGCACACACTTGCCTTCATTGCCAGGCTGTCAAACTCCTTGCGCTGCTTGCTGGAACCACGCGCCATGGTGCCGGCAACGATGAGGTCCGCCGTATAGCTGCTCGACGAGAAGGGTACGTTGACTCCGTTCGTCATCGCCGACAGTTCCTTATACCACGGCAACGGATTGATAGACACGGTGTCGATCTTGATGCGGCGCTTCGATGCCTTCTTCGCCTCATGGCGCCAGTCAATCTGATTGCCCACCACATAATTCCGATAAGTGTAGCCCAGTTCGTGGGGTTCGGCGTCGGAGATGAGCAGGATGCTGCGTGTGGAACCATGGCGCCACGAAGTCTCCTCCACTATCTTCTTTATCACCAGCTCGTAGAACTCGTCGCCGTCGCCGCCGCAGGTATCCTTGGTATTCTTTATAAACTTTATGATGCTGTTCTCATTCCGAGTGAGCGGCAGACACTGATAGGCGTCGCCGAAATCATTCTTGCCGTTCATGTCGCAATAGTCGCCGAAAGCCACAATGCCGAGACGCAGGTCGTCGTTGTCCTTGAAGAGTCGTGGAATAAGGTCGGCCACCTGACGGCGCACGTCGTCGATATATGCCGCCATCGAACCGGTGGTGTCGAAGGCAATCACCATATCGAGCATTCCCACCTTCTTGGGAGCGATGTCTTTCATACCCTTCTCGTCTGCGCCACCGATAGTTGTAGTCGTGTTCTCTACAATAGTAGTTTCTTTCTTTGTATTGAAAATCTTTTTCATAATGGTTATGTTTAATTGTTTCTTCTTTTCTATTTATAAGACCATTTCAGAAAAAAATTAAGCAAGGAACGGGAAATAATAAGTTTTTTCAGAAAAACAATGGAATCTTTCAATAAGACAAGCGACACCTCAACAATAAAAACAAGCAGGCTTGCTTTGTATTGTCTTAGGTTTGCATTATCTTTCAATAAGATAAGCGGCACCTCAACAATAAAAACAAGCAAGCTTGCTTTGTATTGTCTTCGGTTTGCATTATCTTTCAATAAGATAAGCGGCACCTCAACAATAAAAACAAGCAAGCTTGCTTTGTATTGTCTTCGGTTTGCATTATCTTTGCCATGGAGAATAAAATCGGCATACAATAACAACATTCAGCTTATGGCTCATCTTCCAGACGACATAATACTAAACGGCTTCATATCCTTCAACGATGATATGACCAAAGAGTACTTCTATGGCTACTGCCGGCGTGCATACAGCATATACGACAGGAAATACCAGCTACACGGCAAGGCGGGACTTGACTTCTATTCACTCGCCCACGACTACTACATACAGTTGCTCACCCACCATTTTGAACCTCTGCTCAAGAAGCCGAAAGCTGCCAAGCTGTCTACATGGATGGTGAGGGGTTTTCATTTCGTGGTGCTCGATGCACTGAAGGCTTACAACAAGGAGTATGAGCATCTCTCTGAAGAGGCTTCCGATGTGGTGTTGGAATATGTGCGGTCCTCCGACAAGGAGGAGGGCATGCTGCTGCAAGTGGCAGAGGCAGTGGCATCACACTACCACGACCGCATGATGCAGGAGATAGCCCACATGGTGTTTTATGCCGGATTCAAACAGAAGGACGTGGCGGCACAGCTCGGCATCACTCCGGCTGCAGTGAACATGAGATACAAGAAGATGATGGAGGAAGTGGTGACTCCCTACGTAATAGAGAATTACGGCGAAGGTCTCACCATGGCTCCGGTCATGGAACGCTGCATGGAAGACAGTTCGGCAGACGTATGCTTCAGCAGACAGAGCACGATGTCAGCTTCATTACTCCCACGCTTCGCCAACTGGCAACAGGAATCAGAACAAAATACAGATATCATGAACAGAAGAATCACACCATCACTAATCACCGCCCTGAAGCCGAACGAAATATTCGTGTTCGGTTCAAACCTGCAGGGCATCCACGCCGGCGGTGCGGCACGTGCGGCGAGACTGCATTTCGGTGCCGTAATGGGACAGGGCGTAGGAATGCAGGGACAGTCGTATGCCATCCCGACCATGCAGGGAGGCACGGAGACCATCAAGCCCTACGTCAACGAATTCGTGGAATATGCCCGTCAGCATCCCGAACTCCATTTCCTCGTAACTGCCATCGGCTGCGGCATAGCGGGATTCGATGCCGACGACATCGCCCCACTGTTTGAAGAGGCAAAGGACATTGAGAACATCTCGCTGCCCGATGAGTTCTGGAATGTGCTGGAATAAGCCAACAACAGAATGATGACCGATTGGGGAATAACAGAGTATGACGACAACAGGACGTTCTCTCCACCAACGACAACGCATAATAGATAAGGTATAATCAAGAACAATAAAAAACAATAACATCATGAAGAAACTGAAGATGCTACTGCTGACCTGCTTTATGGTCTGGACCAACGCCGCCATAGCGCAAGACCACCTCAATCTGCCATACTTCATCTCCGGACCGATACAATACGGAATGGTGTCGGAGACGGCAATGACATACCAGGGAGAGGCCACCGTACAACGGTGTATGGAACCGAACCTGAAGCATGTCAAGATTCCATACAATGTGTCGAGAGGACTGACAAACTGGACCATAGAGGTGATTGCCTGCGGTGCCTTCGACGGTTGCTCGCTGGAGTCGATAACGCTAAACGATGCCATAAAGTTCATCGAGTCACAAGCATTCTCCAGATGTCCGCTGAAGACATTCACCTGTCCTGCCAAACTGCGCCACATCGGCATGGGTGCCTTTCAATGGTGTACGGAGCTTGAATCAATACATACCGACAACAACCTCAAGGGCATCGGTAACGCCTGCTTCTGGGGATGCATCAAACTGAAACGCTTCGACTGTCCGAAAGACATGCACACTATCGGTGAGAACGCTTTCAGATGCTGCACCTCGTTGGAGTATGTCACTCTTGGCGATGACATGATAAACATCGGCGAAGGCGCATTCAGCGACACTCCAAACCTGAAGGCGATAGCAATAACAAACAGGAATCCTCACGACGCACCTAACGCTTTCTGCCGCGAAGTGCTACAGAATACATGGCTCGTAGTTCCAGACGGATGTGTGGGAAAATACAAGACAAAGAAAGGTTGGCAGGACTTCGTGCACGTGATTGAGCGGAGCAAGCTGAAATAAGACTTTGCGCCAGCTCCACCGACATTTTTATCCACAAAACGGTCATTAGGCCTTGTCGACCTAATGACCGTTTTGGGGCTTATATACATAGCTGAAAAAATCTACAACATAGTGCGGAATGAATCCACCACGCCAAGCAGATGCTTCTCCTCGTCAACCACGAGAACACAGTGTATCTTGTTCTGATGGAGCACCTGTTCTATGTCGGTAATCTTCATTTCCGGCGACACCATCTTCGGCGTCTTCGTCATGATGTCGGCAACGGTGAGTTGGAAGAATCTGTCCTGCGAGCTCTCCATCGCACGGCGTATGTCGCCGTCGGTGACGAGACCCACCACCTTGCCGTCAACCACCGGCACACACAGTCCCAGTCTGCCGTTGCTCACATGTATAACGGCCTCGCCGAGCTTCGTCTGAGGGTCTACTACAGGCAGGTCGTCGGAACGCATCACGTCCTTAGCCCTGGTGAGCAGTCGTCTGCCGAGCGAACCGCCTGGATGGAACTGTGCGAAATCGGTAGCCTTGAAGTTGCGTGCCACCATCAGCGCACATGCCAGGGCGTCGCCCAGGGCGAGGGCTGCCGTAGTGGATGATGTGGGAGCGAGTCCCAACGGACAAGCCTCACGGCTCACTCTGGAGTTCAGATGGGCAGTGGCATATTTGGCGAGCAGCGACTCCGGGTTTCCGCTCATTCCGATAACAGGGATCTTATGTTCGATGAGATACGGCAGGAAGCGCAGCAGCTCATCGGTCTGTCCGGAATTAGACAATGCCAGCACCACATCCTCTGCCTGTATCACGCCGAGATCGCCGTGGAAGGCATCAAGGGGATTGATGAAGAAGCTCGGTGTTCCCGTTGAAGAGAGCGTAGCGGCAATCTTCGCACCGATATGTCCGCTCTTGCCCACTCCGGTAACGATGAGTTTTCCCTTACACTGTAGTATGATATCGACAGCCTTGTCGAAATTGTCGTCGATATTTGGTATGAGTTCAAGGAGAGCCTTCGACTCGTCCTCGATACATTTTATTGCTGTATGTGTGTATTTCATAATTCTACTTTTGTTTTCCGATTATTCCCATCAGCACAGACTGACGGGACGGCAGTTTCTGTTAGTCAAGCAGACTCTTCACCACTCCTTCGAGGTCTTTCAGATAGAGCATGTTCGGTCCGTCGCTGAGGGCATGGTCCGGGTCGGGATGCGTCTCGAAGAAATATCCCTGTGCTCCGAACGCCTTTGCCGCCAACGCCATCATCGGCACATACTGACGGTCGCCGCCTGTCTTGCCGCCGGCTCCTCCTGGCCGCTGCACGCTGTGTGTGCAGTCCATCACCACGCGGTCGGCATACTGCGACATGGCTGGCAGGTTGCGGAAGTCCACCACAAGATTGTTGTATCCGAAGCTGTTGCCTCTCTCGGTAAGCCACACCTCCTTGGCACCTGCCTCACGGCATTTCTCCACTGGATAGCGCATGTCTTCGCCAGAAAGAAACTGCGCCTTCTTGATGTTCACCGTGCGCCCGGTGCGTGCTGCCTCTACGAGGAGGTCGGTCTGCCTACACAGAAATGCAGGAATCTGCAACACGTCCACCACCTCTCCGGCAGCCTTTGCCTGCCAGCTCTCATGGATATCGGTGAGCAGCGGCAGATGGTATTTCTCTCTCACGTCGGCAAGCATCTGCAGTCCGCGTTCCAGTCCGGGGCCGCGGAAGGAGTGTATCGACGTGCGGTTTGCCTTGTCGAAGGATGCCTTGAAATAGAATGTGCGACCCGTCAGGTCGCTTAGGCGCTTTATCTCTGCCGCTATGGTGTCGAGCAATTCTGCCGACTCTATGACACATGGTCCGGTGATAAATATTGGATCCATTTGTTGATGATAAGTTTTGTTTCTAATAATTATAACAATCCCTGCCTTCTCCCGCCCTCACCTCAACGGACTACAAGGACGCAAAAAAGCATATTTCTCAATTTCACGGCAAATATAACACATCAACTCCAAGCAGCAAAGGATTTTCCTGAAAATCTTTGGCTACTATATTCCTTTAGCCTATCCGATACAGAAACTAAAAATCACATGAACATATATGAACATCTGTTTAGAAGGCTTGCCATGTCAGCAATAATCATCAACTACCTATTATCGCAATAAGGTGAGATTGGTGTAATCCTTAACAGATGTTTACGAGCACAGCATATTCTAATTGTTAATATTTTATAAACTAAACACATTATCTTACTTTTTTTATCTATCAGAATAAATTATCTATATATTTGCAATACATAATAGCTTGTAAGCAACAAAGTGTTAATTAACATAGTACGAACCTAATTTTTTACATCATGAAAAAAGTACTATTTTATTTATTATTATTTATCTGTAGCTTTTCCACGGCAACATTTGCTCAGAGCTATCGCAGAGTTTCCGAAAAAGAAGCACTGTACATTGCCCAAAAACAATTTACAGGTAAAGATGTTGATTATTCAACATCAAGTGGCATTATACCAGAAAACGACACGATTCCTCTCAGCATAAGACAAGCTGACGTTGCCAACAGATTGTCTATGAGGTATCCTTTTAGGTCAAACAATGCCGATGAAGTTCGAGAACAGCCTGTATATCTGAACGTCACGACTACCGCCGCCGGTCAACTGGCAGAAAAGGTTGGTGACGATATAAACAATGTGGATTCATTGATAGTAAACGGCCCTATCAACGATACGGATTTCTACACCCTCTGGAGTGGGACATTCTATGGCAGGCTATCCGTCATCAATTTGGAAAACGCCGAAATTATTAATGGCGTAATACCGGAATGGGCTTTTTGCCGTCCAAAAGAACAAGTGATTGATGGATTTATATACTCGATAGGCCTAAGAAGAATCATTTTCCCTGAAGGATTGAAAGTAATAGGTCAGAGCGCTTTTAATTTTGTGGATAATTTAAAGTACATTAACATTCCAACCAGTCTCCAACGCATAGAAAGTTCTGCTTTCGAGAATTGTTGGTTATTGAAGACCAACCCTCTGGTGTTTCCCGAAGGCTTCGAAAAGTTAGAAGAGCGGGCATTTATAAACTGCTCAGAATTGAAAGGCAGCGTCGTGTTGCCTTCCACAATCAAAGAAATAGGGGCATTAGCCTTTTATTTATCTAAAATAACATCTATAAACTTCCCTGAAGGATTGGAGGAAATCGGTAATGAGGCGTTTAGGGGTTGTCGGCTTAAAGAGGTGGTCATCTCGAATCCGAATATTATCTGGTCAGGCGAATCACAGTTTGGATATAATTTCAAACTGGAAAAAATATCTTTGCCCGAAGAAATGACATACATCCCTCCTCGATTTCTTGAGTGTTGTATAGAATTGAAAGATTTCAGCATACCATCTGATGTCAAGGTCATCAAGAGTGGTGCATTCAACGAATGTTATAATTTACAGAAATTGGAATTACCTGCAGGATTGGAAGAAATTGAAGATCAGGCGTTTAGCGAATGTAATGCATTAGAAGAAATTGTTTTCCCCGCATCCTTGAAAACCCTTGGAGCTGAAAGCTGCACAAATTGGACAAATATAAAACGCATCTACAGCATGGCTGCCGAGCCGCCAGTATGCAAAGTCAATATGAATTCAGGAGCAACGCCTTTCTATCCAGGTACTCCTAATGACATCCCGGTATATGTACCTACTGGTACAGCCGAGAAATACCGCAATGCCAAGGGTTGGGATTATTTTACGAATTTCATAGAAACAGACGATTTCCCGACTTCAACTATAAATGACATCAATATAGAGCAGCAGGAATCCAAGCAAGGCATTTATGACCTGAGCGGCAGAAAAGTGACAACTACCGAAAAAGGAAAAGTATATATCATCAACGGCAAGAAAGTAATTACTGACAACAACAGCCATTAAGAAAGACTTTCAGTTATCATTTGAAGGCCAAAAGGCTATAACGACATATTAGAAACGATAGCGGTCATCCCACATTGCAAATACAGCAAAGAGGGATGACCGTTTTGGGTATTACGTTGAATGACCTGATGACCGCGTTTTGGGGTTATGCTGGTCTACGCTCTGCAAATCACAGTTTATAGAACTCCGTGAATGCCTTGATGCAGTATTCATGGTCTGCCACAGAACCCGTCTCACGCACGGAGTGCATGCCGAGGACAGGGTTACCCATGTCTACGCCACGCAGAGGCAATGATGAAGCAAGGATGTTGCCAAGGGTGCTGCCGCCTGCCACGTCGCTATGGTTGACGAAGCGCTGGCATGGCACACCGGCTTTCTCACAAATGCCTGTGAAGATGGCTGCCGAAACGGCGTCGCTGGCATACTTCTGGGCTGCATTGAACTTGATGCATGGACCGCTGCCAAGCATAGGATGGTTGGTAGGGTCGAACTTCTCAGGATAGTTAGGATGCCAGGCATGGGCATTGTCGGCAGAAATCATGAACGACTTCTCCACGCTGCGGTAGAAATCCGACATTTCGCCACCCTGTGCGAACACCAGACGCTGCAACAGACTGCTCAGGAACGGGCTGCCGGCTCCCTGCTTTGTCTGGCTACCAGTCTCCTCATTGTCGAATACGGCAAGCACCTGTGTAGTCTCCGGCACACCGCCACTCATCATCAACGCCATGAGTCCGGCATGAACCATGCTCAGGTCGTCGAGTCTGCCGGCAGAGATAAACTCGTCATGCACGCCGAAGGTGCTGGCAGGCGCAGTGTCGTAGAGATAGAGGTCGAAGTCGAGTATATCCTGCGCCTTTACACCGAGTTCGCCGGTGATGACGTTCATCAGCATGTTGCCAGCCTCAAGCTGGTCGTTCACGATGCCGAGCAGCGGGAGCATGTCTTTCTGCTTGCTCAGTTTCACGCCGTCGTTCACCTGACGGTTGAAGTGGATGGCGATATTGGTGATCTGCAGCAGCGGTCGCTTCACATGCAGCAGACGGGTTTCCGGCTGCAGCGGATTGCCGGTGCGCAGAATTACTCTTCCGGCGAGGCTCAGCGGACGGTCGAACCATGTGCTCATGATAGGTCCACCATATACCTCGGTGTTGAGCTTGGTGATGCCTCCCTCACATACCATTTCCGGATTCGGTTTGATACGGAAGGTGGGCGAGTCGCAATGGGCGCATATCAGATGGAATCCCGCATCGGCGATAGTCTGCCTGCCTATGCGGACGGCATAGAGCGAGGAGTCGTTCTTGGTGAAGAACAGCTGGTCGCCTGGCTCAATGGTACCTATGGGAGCAGTGGAATCCATCTCTTTGAAACCGGCAGCGGCAAGACGCTCCTTGAGGGTCTTCACTGCGAGGAAATTCACTGGCGATGCATCGAGAAATGCGAGAAGGTCTTTTATCATAGTACTTTGTTTTTAAGTTATACAATCAAGGCGCGTCAGAGAATGACAGGCGCCTCATTCATACCATATTATATATAACAAGAAAGGGACATGCCCGACGTGACGATGCATCATCCGGCTGTCCCTTTCTCTGTATTTGCTTATCAGTCGTTCTGCTTGCTTCTATAATTGTCCAAGCCCTCCTGGAGGAAGTTCAGATAGTCTGACACGTCTTCCTTGAATGAGAATGGACGAGAGAGAGGCATACCGTCAGGACCGAGGGTCACGTAGTATGGCTGTGCGAGAGCACCGAACTTGCTCTGCTGCAGGTAGCTCCACTTGTCACCGACAGTACGCAGAGTGCGCTTCTGTCCGTTCACGGTCACCTCGATAGGCTTGGCCAGAGGCTGCTTGTCGTCAACATAGAGAGAGATAAGCACATAGTCGTTGTTGAGCTTGTCGGCAACGCGTGGGTCTGTCCATACGGCAGCCTCCATCTTACGGCAGTTCACACAACCGAAGCCGGTGAAGTCGATGAGGATAGGCTTGCCCTGTGCGGCAGCGGCAGCTACACCCTCTTCATAAGAAGTGTACTTAGGTTTCACCTCGTTGGTATTGAGGTTGAAGTCCTGTGTGTTCATCGGCGGTGCGAAGGCGCTGACAGCCTTACAAGGAGCACCCCAGAGACCAGGAATCATATATACGGCGAATGCCAGAGAAACAAGACCGAGCATCACGCAAGGCACTGGCATTGGCTTTGGCTCACCGAGCATCACGTCGCTCTGGAACTTGAGTTTGCCGATGAGGTAGAGACCCAAGAGGAAGAAGATTGCTATCCAGAGAGCGAGGAATGTCTCACGGTCGAGGATGTGCCATCCGTAAGCGAGGTCGGCAACAGAGAGGAACTTCAGAGAGAATGCGAGCTCCACGAAACCGAGGCTCACCTTCAGTGTGTTCATCCAAGAGCCAGACTTAGGAGCTGACTTGAGCCATGCCGGGAACATGGCGAAGAGTGTGAACGGCAATGCGAGGGCAATAGAGAAGCCAAGCATACCGACTGCCGGAGCGGCGATGTTACCCGATGTAGAGAACTCAGCGAGGAGCAGTCCGATGATAGGTGCGGTGCAAGAGAATGACACGAGCACGAGGGTGAACGCCATGAGGAAGATAGACACGAGACCTGTTGTTGCAGAAGCCTTGTTATCTACGGAGTTTGTCCACTTAGAAGGCAGCTCAAGCTCGAACCATCCGAAGAATGACACTGCGAATACAACGAGCACGAGGAAGATGATGATGTTGAACACGGCGTTGGTAGAAAGACTGTTCAGTCCGTTACCACCCGAAATAAGAGTGATGAGGAAGCCGAGCAACACGTAGATCACGATGATGGAAATACCATAGGTAACGGCATCACGGATACCCTTCTTCTTGTCCTTGTTGCGCTTCATGAAGAAGCTTACGGTCATTGGGATGATAGGCCAGATACATGGCATGAGCACTGCGAGCAGACCACCCACGAAGCCCATGATGAGGATATAGAAGAGAGAGTGGCTGGCGTTGCCACCTTCCTGATATGCCTTCAGCTCATTGATAACCGGTTTCCAGAGGTCGCCGTCGGCAACTACGGATGCCGAGTCAGCCTCAACAGCCTCGCCGGCCGGTGCCACGGCAGCAGTGTCGGCAGCGGCAGCCTCCTCTGTAGCTTCCTCCTGAGCCTCAGGAGCATCGGCAGGACCGTTGCCCTTGTATGAGAACTCCACAGAAGTAGGAGGCATACAGCCAGAGTCGTTGCAAGCGCCATACTCCAGATAACCCTTCACAGAGTATGTCTTGCCCGTAATCTTATAGCGCTGCACGAAGGTAACGCTGTTCTCATAATAGCGAAGCTGCATACCGAAAATCTGGTCGTACTCCTTGATTTCCCTGCCCTGGGCCTTGAGCTTGCCTACTGCCTTCACGCCCTCAGCCTTCTCGGTGTGCATAGTGGCAGGGATTGGTCCGTCAGCAGGGATGTTGGGGGCATATACATGCCAGCCCTTGGCGATCTTACCCTTGAAGACCACATCGATTTCGGTGTCAGAAACCTGCTTCTGACTAACTGTGAAATGTACCGGACTTCCTTGTGCCCACAGCATGATAGCCATAAGCATCATGAGCGAAGTCGTAAACATTCTTTTGATTACTGAACTTTTCATTATTACTTTATTGTTTTTTTATTTTTATTTTTCTTCGATTGTTTATCAAGGTGACTCCAACAGGAATCCTTATATAGTTACGTCAATCCTCCTTCACGCCTTTGTGGGTCATGATGTCTAGCACGAAACGGTCGGTATCGTTCATGCCGCGGCTGCCGATGGCTGTGAGGTTGCGGATGCTCTGGTCCACATCGTCGTCGACGATTCCCTCGTATGAGGTAACATATTTGTGCTGCATGGCGAGCATCGCACTGAGCACCGCCGTGCTCACGCCGCTGGTGAGCTTCAGGGCGCAACTTGGCTTCGCACCGTCGCAGATCATTCCCGTAAGGTTTGCTATCATATTCTTCACCGAGAAGCAAATCTGCTCGAAGTTGCCGCCCATGAGATATGTGATACCACAGCTGCTGCCCGTGCTGGCAACCACGCATCCGCAAAGTGCAGACAGCGTGCCGAGGTTTTGTTTGATATATATTGCCGTGAGGTTACTCATTACGAGCGCACGGATAAGCTCCTCCTCGGTGTTATGGTTCTCCTTGGCAAATACCACCACCGGCATGGTGGTGCAGATACCCTGGTTTCCGCTGCCGCTGTTGCTCATCACCGGCACCATGGCTCCCGCCATACGTGCGTCGCAGGCACAGCTTGTGGCAGACAGTATTCTGGAGAAGATGCTGTCGCCCATGATTCCATGACCGAGCGGACTGCAGAGCGTCTTGCCCAGCTGGTGGCCATAGTTCTCGCGCAGTCCTGCCTCAGATGCAGCCTCGTTGAGCTTCTTGGCGTCGAGGATGAAGCGGATGTCGTCGAGCTTGGCAGTGTGGGAGAATTCATACACTTTGCCCAGCGTCAGCCTGATGTCGTCGGCAGCCTGTGAGGCTTTAGCGGCACACGAAGCCACGTTGAGCAGTTCCTCTGCGTCCTTGCGCATGAAGACGAAATTGGTGTGGGAGCTCTTGATGCGAGCCTCAGCTTCCTTTCCGCCAGCCTTGCAGAGGGCGTTGATATACAGTTTGTCGGCGTCATCATGTTCGAGGGTTATCTTGATTCTTCCCTCGTCGATGTATTTCTTTCCACGCTCCACATCGTCCTTCGTGCAGTCGCGGAGCACTTCCAGACTGAGTTCAGGCTTTCCCGCCAGCGCTCCCAAAGCGATGGCGATGGGAAGACCGATCATTCCCGTGCCAGGGATGCCTACTCCCATGGCGTTCTTAAAAATGTTTGCACTAAGTCTGACATCAATAGTATCAGGCTCCGCTGCAAGCAGCTCTGTTGCTTTTGCCACACAAAGTGCCACAGCAATAGGCTCGGTACATCCAATAGCAGGCACAACCTGACGATGCATCAAGTCCAAAATAGCATTATACTCTGAAGGTGTAATCATAATATAACAAGGATAATAAAAGTATTACATAATTATGTAGCTGCAAAAATAAGCATAATTATATTAACAAACACGTTTTTAGCCATTTTTTTATTTTGTAATTATGAAAAATATGCCTATCTTTGCAAAAAGAATAGACATTTGGTGAGAATATAATGGATTCCGGCACTAATTTCTCTGCCGGAATCCATTATATTATATTGCCAGGAAACACATAAAAATCAAATAAAAAAATAATTTTCATTATGGCTTATATGTCACAAGATGGCTACGACAAGATGGTAGCCGAACTGAAACGTTTGGAAAGTATTGAGCGTCCGAAGGCATCTGCCGCAATCGCAGAGGCTGCCGACAAGGGCGACCTTAGTGAGAACTCTGAGTATGATGCGGCAAAAGAGGCACAGGCTCATCTGGAAGACAAGATCAACAAGCTGAAGCTCGCCATCGCTGAAGCGAAGATCGTTGACACGTCACGCCTCAGCACCGACACCGTACAGATTTTGTCGAAGGTGGAGATGACAAACATCGCCACTAAGGCAAAGATGACATACACTATCGTCAGCGAGAGCGAGGCGAACCTCAAGGAGGGAAAGATCTCCATCAAGACTCCTATCGCACAGGGACTGCTCAACAAGAAGGTGGGCGACGAGGCTGAGATAAAGATTCCTCGTGGCACCATAAGACTGAGAATCGACAAGATTTCCGTAGAATAAAAACTATAGATTATGGACATTTTTTCTAAGATTGCTGCAGGCGAGATTCCAAGCTGGAAATGCGCCGCAAACGAGAAATTCTATGCGTTCCTCGACATCAACCCTCTGGTGAAGGGTCACACTCTGGTGATTCCACGCCGTGAGGTGGACTACTATTTCGACATGACCGACGAGGAGATTGCCGAAATGGCGGTATTTGCAAAGAAGGTGGCGGTTGCCATCAAGAACGCTTTCCCATGCCGCAAGGTGGGCATGGCGGTGCTCGGACTGGAAGTGGCTCATGCCCACGTTCACCTCGTGCCGATGCAGAACGAGAAGGACATGCTCTTCTCTAACCCTAAGCTGAAACTCACCGACGAAGAGTTCAAGGAAATCTCCGACAAGATCTTCGCCGAGTTCAACAAACTGTAATTACGCTGCCCTACTCTGGCTGAAGGAAAACTAAGAGCAGGACACGACGTAAACTCCAAGAGATTTTTTAGCCCCAAACGGCATGATGACCGTTTGGGGTTAATTTTATTTATGGGCAAATCGCCATATAAGACAAGAAATGACGATACTCCTACCCTATCTCCGGACGGCTTTACTATTTCAATACACACTGTTCCACGTTATATCCCGTAAGCTCGACAAACGGTACTTGCTGTCGCGCATCGGCATTGCCCCATCCGATATTGACAGTGCGCTCCTCTCCGGGCATGAGGTGGAAATAATTGTCTGAATAGTCCACGGGCAGCACCTGACTGCCATCGCCGGTCTTGAGGTTCAGCCTTATCATCATTGCCGGTGTGGAAGCGGTGTTCCGCAAAGTCAGAGTCATGCCGTTGCCGGACGGGCGTTTTACTGAAGCCGCCACTTTCACCACTGGCAGCGTGGCAAGCTGCTGCAGATTGCCTTCATCGGTAGACAGCACATAGAAATTGGTAGACAGCGTCGCGTTATTGCTGTCGGCAAGTCTCAAACGGATGTAATACACCGTTCCGTCGAGCTTTCCGGGCACGGAGTCGGTGGCGAGAGCTGCCAGTTCTACGGTGGAGTCCCCATAGGAGTTTACCATATTGCTATCCACACGGACAACATTGCCACGGATATCGAGCAGTTCGCGGGTTGCCACAAGGTCTTTATAGTTATCCGCCGTGCGGTTTACCACCTCGATGTTGCGTGTCAGGGCGTTACGCTGGATATGCAATGGTTCGCAAGCCTTGCGTGCGCCGAAGAAGGCTGCCGTAGGTTCGAAATAATAGTCATAACACTGCCATGTATAGCTGGGCCAGCAGGCGTGGCTCATCCAGATGAGCAGTCCCTGGCGGTATTTCGAGTCTGCCTCATACATCGCACGATAACCTTCATAATTTTCCCATTGTGCCAGACGGGTGAACTCGTCGGCAGACTCCGGTTTGCCGAACATACGTTCGACGATTGCCATGAACGAAGCGCCTCGCTGAGCGCCTGCCTGTGTGAAATCATGCTGTCCCCAAGCGTCGCCGGGTTCCCATTCTATTGGTTCAGCGAGTGTGCGGCGTGTGCCTTCAGGCGTCATCACGTTAGGCATGCCACGCTCGGTATGCAGTTTTCCGCTCTGCTTGGCGAAGTAGGTACGTGGTGGTTCCGCCCAATACGGTCCGTGTCCGCTCACTCCATCATCAGCCGAAGATGATATGTAGAGCAACTTCGGGTTCATCTCTGCCACAGTCTGCCGCAAACCGTCGTCGAGGGTCTTTGGAGGATAACCTTCGTTTCGTCCGCAATAGAGAGCAATCGACGGATGGCGGCGCATACGGCTTGTGAAATCACGGGCATTGCGCATGAACATCACCTCGTCATCGGGATCCGGTCCGTCGGCAGGGTTGGCAAGCCAGAAGTCCTGCCACACCATGATGCCATACTTGTCGCAAGCGTCATAAAACTCCTCGTCGCCGGTCATTCCCACCCAGTTGCGAATCATGTTGAAGTTCATGTCGCGGTGCAGGCGCACGGCAATGTCATATTCCCTCTGGCGATAGTTGAGGTTAGACTCCGGGAATCCCCAGTTTCCGCCGAGCGGCACGATGCGTCGCCCGTTGACGAAAAGTTTCAGCTGCGTGTCAGGGTCGGCATATCGCATATCCCTGATACCTGCCTTGTAGTGGATGCGGGCAGTGGCGTTGTGGCTCTGCTGATTGTCTGCCAAAAACTCAAATCCGGCATCATGCAGATATGGTTCGCCATGTCCGTTTGGCCACCAGAGGCGTATGCGCCGGTCGCACAGGGTCTGGTATTCATCGGGACTGAACACCACCTCACGCTGTTCTCCGGCTTTCAGCGTGATATTCTTTTCAAACTTCAGATTGCCTATCCATCCTCTCAGCGTTCCGCTCACTTCCTTGTCGAGCCAGTTGTGCGCCAACACGCGTGGCGTCATGGTGGCAAGGGTGTCGGGCAGATTGTCGAAACGGGTGCTTACTACGGGGTCTGCGAGTGTTACGGAAGCAGTAGAAGTAAGATAGACATCGTTCCAGATACCGATATCACGACCGCGGATAGTTGATATCCAGTCCCAGCCGATAGTGGCATGGAAGGTGGGGTTGTCTGCTCCGAGTATGCCGCCGTTGAAATCGGTGTTCAGATGGTTTTTCTCCTTTATCGCTCCGGGATGTGCATTCTTGTGGATAAGCACGGCGAGTGTGTTTACTCCTCCGTTGAGATATGGAGTGATGTCGGCTACGGAACGGGTGAAGGCTCCCTCTATGCGGTCTATCTTCTTGCCGTTGACCCACACATCGGCTTTCCAGTTGATGCCGTCGAAATTCAGAAGCACCCGCTGTCCTGCCATCTCCTTCGGCAGGGAGAAGGTGCGGCGATACCAGAAGTCGGAGTTGAAATATGAATCGCTGATGCCGAACATATTGTCGGCATAGTCTGGATTGGCAAGAGCGCCATAGTTGACGAAACTGGTGAGCACGGTGGCTGGCACGGTGGCTGGAATCCAACTGTCATCGGTGGCAAACTGTCTGGTGGATACCTTCTCACCTCCTGCTTTCACCTGTGACGCGCGGCACACTTTCCAGTCTCCGGCATTGAGCATCATGCGGTTGTCGGCATATCCACCGTTTGCTGATTCCATACCGGGGCGGGGTGCTGACTCCGTGTCGCGCCGAACGCCCTTTCCTTCAACTTTCAGTTCGCTCAGCACGTATGCCTTGGTTGGCACATCGCCGGTCTTCGCCACATCAATGCTGCCGCCGTCCATGGTGACTCTGACATAGCGGCAACTGACGCCGCTGAGTTTTATGCGGTCGGTGCGCCGCTTGCTGTTGTCGGGCAGCGTTGCCACACGGTGCCATTGCCGGGCGTCGTCGCTGACTTCTATATATCCATGCTTGGGTCGGCGTATCCACGAAAGGTCAACGAACGACACCTCTGACTTTGCCGCCAGGTCTACCTGTGCCCATTCATGTCCCTCGCCGGCACTCATCCAGGCGCTTCCGAAACGGGAGTTTGGTATGACATCGGCAAGCACTCTCCCACCGTCCTTGTAGAAATCGATATTGAAGACTGTCCAATATACAGCTCCTTCCATATCCAACTCCAGGCGCATGGCCGTGATGTTCCGGCAGTCAGCGGGCAGGTCGAACTGCATATTGATGTCGCGCTGCGGCAGCATGCTTGTCCCGGTCTGCTTGTTTGGGTCGCTGCTCACCTTGTTCTTCGACAAAGTGCCGGGCAGTTTGTCGCCCCGGTCTTCTGCCGCCACACGCCATCCGCCTTTCTTGCCGGTCGGCACAAGCACTTTTATGCTGTAGCCTCCATGTGCCTTCGCCTCGTCGTATGCCACATAGCAGCGTAACTTTATGCGGTCGGCTTTCACCGACATCGCCGTCCACTGATATTGCAGGCTGTTGCTGCTGCCCATCAGCGTGTTGCGGGTCCACTCCCCACCGTCGATTGCCCATTCCCGCTCGCGTCTTGGCAGCGGTCCGGCGGCATCGCATACGGTGAGTGTCGGCGGCATCGCGGTTGTCACGATGCCATCGGTGAGAAGTTGTCCTGTGAGATTGTAGTCGAAACATGATGATGTGCGCACCTGGCGCATCAACGACAGGTTGTCATCGGCATCGGGATTGGCAGCAAAGGCTGCTGATGCGAACAAAAATGCCATTAGGCTATTGGCTATTCTACGGTAACAGATCATATATAATAGGTTTTAGATGCGAAGTTAAGAAAAGTATTTGAAACGGCAAGCGTTAATTCATGAAACAAGCGTTCAGTGACGGTAAATGAGGCTCAAATCATACCAAGTTATTTTTTTACCGTCACTTAGTGACGAAAAAAGCCAGAGACCATCGGGCTATCAACACCCATTGGCCTCCGGCTATATCACAAGCGGCTGTCATACCGCGCAAAAGTCAGTTATGGCATCTTACCATGTCACGCTCATACCCATCGATATGCTGGCGTTTGAGCTGAGAGGGATACATTCCTTGCTGGTCTTGCCAAGGATGTGGTCCATGCCGATGAAGAAGTTGTAGCCCTTCGGATGGATGTTCACCACATATCCCATGCTTGTAGCAAAGCTGCTTGCCGCAAAGCTGATGCCTCCGTCAAGCCACTTGAGGGGTTTCCAGTTGGCGCTCAGTCTGCCTTCTGTCCATGAGTATTCTCCCTTGATGCGTGTTGTGCTGAGCAGACCGAAGCTGATCTTGCGGTATGCCGGCAACTGATACTCACAGCCCACATTCAGTGTGGCTCCCAGTCCTGTGGTGCGACTTCCCTTGTCGCCTTTGTCCTGCAGGTTTATGAAGTCTGTTATCTGGTCACTGTATTTGTCTGCCTGGTCATCGATGGTTCCCGGGCGGTCGCTATTCACTGAAGTGTCATGGAATCCGCTGAACTCGAAGCTCTTGTTCTTGTTGGTTGCCTGCATGTCGTTGCTCCAGCTCATGAATCCGAGGTCGAGCACCGAGGCGCTCACCGTCCAGTCTTCGTTGATCTTATACACGGCACCCAGGTCGAGAGCCATACCGAAGCCTCCGAGTCCGGCTCCATCCACATCGATGTCGTCAATCTTCTCGTATGTGCCGGCACCTGCCGTTTCATACTTCTTTTCCTTCATCTTATACTGGAATCCCTTCATCGAGACATCTGCCTGAGCGTCACCGCTGATTGTCCATTTCTCCGGTGCCGAGAGGTCTGCCTTCACGTCCTTGAACTTGAAGTCGGCACGTGCCACTCCGAAGAGGAGTTTGAATTTCGCACCTACTCTCAGCTTCTCGTCGATATTGCGTGAATGACCGAACGCCAGTTCCACATACGACTGTGCGTGGGCGCTGATGTCACCGATGTTGTAGCTGTTGTTGCCGGTGTTGCGTGCAAACTCGAAGAGTTCGTATGGCAATACCATACCAAGCGATGACTTTGAATTGAGTTCCACGGTGTTGTATCCGCCGAACGCCTTGAAGCCGGCAGCGAGAAGCGCCACTGACACGTCGCCCACCACTCTGTTGTTGCCGGTGGAGAATCCGTCGAGCGCTTTGGCATCGGAGATATAGGGGTTCATGAAGGTCGTCATCTTCTTGTTGCTGTCGATGCCGAAGCGTGGATTCTTCATCACCACGTCTTCATAACCGAAGTTTCCCTGAAGACTGATGTTCACGTTGCCGAGACCTGGAATGGAAACGAAGTTCTGGTCGTTGCCGAATGCCGGGTTCATAGTGTTGCGGGATGCGAACTGGTCGGTGAAATACGCCGAATTCAGGTTCTGCGCCATTGCCGAGCTGCCGGCGGCAAGCATTGCCACGGCGAGCATATTCTTTATCTTAAGACTTGTCATAATCAGGTTTTGTGTTTAAAGGTTAATTAAAGTCGCCTATCACCTTGCCCACCATCTTTATCTTTATATCAGTGAGCTTCAGAGTATGTTTCTGCGCATTGAGCGTGATGCCCGTCACGGCGTTTCCTTCACCGCTTGCCTTTCCGGCAACGATGAGCACCAGTCCGTCGAGTCGCTTCATGGCATCATCGTCGGTCTGCATGATCTTCACCTCCAGCGGTGATGTCTGCGATTCCACTCCATCTGCCGATGCCTTCACATCCTTCTGAACGAGCTGCACCTCGATGCCCTTGAGTTCCTTCTTGTCGGCATCCACCGGTATGACATCCAACGACATATATGCAGGCACACAACTTGTCACGTTTGCCGTAGCCAGCAGATAAGCACCGTCTGCGAGCTTCATGTCCTTGATGTCGTCGTGCCATCCGTCGAGGGTGTCACGGTATTCTATCACCGCATTCTCTGCAAATGCCAACGGTGCGTCAACATGATACGAAGGCTGTATCACGTAGGTATGTCCGAGTTCGAAGCGTCCTTCCTTCTTGCTGTCTGCCATTGCCGTAGCGGTGAACTTGATGTTGTCTGGTATGGTCTTTATGAGGTCTGACAGATTGCTCTTGGTGATTACCTGGTCGTAACCTTCCACTCCGTTTCCTCTGCGGCAGATGCACACATGGGTCGTCTTGCCGCCTGTCACACGTATTCCCTCTACATCCACCGAGGCTGTCTCGCGTCCGTTCTTGAAGGCTTTGATAGTACCGTTTACGACACCATCCACCTGCATGTCGTTGCTGATGTCGAGCGAAATCTGCGGATTATACAGGTCTGCCACCACATTTCCGTCTTTCAGGAAGTCCGGCACACCGGTGATGTCCACGTCACCGAGGTCGTTGAGGTCGATATCCGGGTTAAAGCGTCCTGTGGTTGCTTCGATGGTGAAGTTGTCGTTCTCATAGGTACAGGTAATCTCTCCTCCGACATTTCCAGCATCTGCTGCAGAACCGGTATATGGAGCTGAAACATTCAATACGATAAAGCCGTCAAGTTCCACATCCTTGCCGTTTATCTTTATTGAAGAACCTGGATATTCCTGCTTTGCCTTGAAGTCGATAGTCTTGATATTCACCTTTACCACCAGGTCTTTTGAGGTTGGCACATCATTGAAGACTACCTTTCTTCCATTTACAGTCGGCGTCATCAAACTTCCGTTGTCTGCCAGTTCCATATAGTTAGGGAATGTCAGCGAGAGTTCCTGGAACTTCGGAATGCTCCTCTTGATATTGTCATCGAATTTGAGTCTGAGTGTTACGGGTGCCTTCAATTCAGCCCTCTTCATTTCGATTACATCTGCCGGTTTCTCACCCTTGTAATGGAACTCCACAAGGTATCCTACGCCACTTATGTCGCCAACATACGAGTCATTGCGACGCACGCCTTTCGACTTTGTAGGAAATGGAATGCCTACAGGCACTGGAGTGATGATGGGCTCGGACTTCTTCCAAACTACAATCTTGTCGATAAACGGATGTACGGGGGCAACGTTTCCACCATCCTGGCGGAACACATAATCGCCGTTTGCAGCCTCTACTACACTTCCGTTTTCCTCGAGCTCCAAAATGTCGCCCAACTTGATGTTTTCGGTTGTGCTGACAGGAATCTGGAGTCCATCGCTTCCGATACCAATCGTAGAATCGATGTTTCCAAAATCATAGTCACTGTCTGAGCATCCTGTGAACACGAGAGCACCTGCGACGAACAGTGCCGGTAGCAATCTCGCGGAAAGATTTGATTTCTTCATGTTATTTTTTTTGTTGGTTATGTTGCAGTGTTTTTATAGTCAAGTCCACTGTGTCGTACTATATATCATGTCTGAATATTCTGTTGCAGAACATGCAGCAGTCCATTAACGTACCTGTTTTTATCAGTAGTCTAACTTTTCTTTTGTTTTGTTAATTTTGTGCAAATATAATAAAAAGTAGGTCAAAACAGCAATGTTTGTCAAGATATTTACAACTTGACCCAAGTTTTTGTATAAATCCCCCCATAGCGTGGGGAATGAAACCCCACATTAGGGGGTTCTGTTCCCCACGCTATGGGGGATTTTTAGGCATATATTTTTGTCGCCGGAATTATTTCATCCAACAAAGCCTCTAATCTAAAAAAATCCTAACAATCCCTAACGACCTATCTTGGTTAAACGAGCGTTTCGGGATTATCAAACCATCTGAAAACAATTAATGACAGTCCATTACAACCTGCCGATTGTATTGAGCTGTCATTACCAAACCATATTGTCTCAGACCGGAATCGCTATCCGGTCATGATGTCATGCTTTATTAATATGTATAGCGCATTATCTTATTGAGGCGTCATGTCATCTGATTGAGATGTCATGTCACTTGATCGAATAGCGCAAACCGAGCTTCATATTGAAATTGAATGGATTGTCGCTGTATGCCGTTTTCACATCACTGCCATTGTCGAAATAGTATCCCACGCCCGGCTCGGCGTAGATGCCCACCTCCTTGGTGATGTTCAGCTGTATGCCGGCAGCGGCGTTTACCGACCATTGCAGTTCCTTCATACTGAGCTTGTTGGTCTCGGTATTCATCTCCCTGCCGTTGAGGACATACGAGGTAGTGGCTTTGGCACTCAGACTCTTCTCCACCATTCCGCCACCTGCCACATATACGTTGAGCAGCTTGTTGCGCCAGATGCTATAGTCAACAGTCAGGGGAATGCCCAGGAAATGCACTTTCTGCTTTGTGTCGTAGCGGTTGTCGCTCTTGCCTGCCGTAGTCTCAGAATAGAGATATGAGTATGTGAGTCCTGTCTCCAGTCCCCACTTCTCAGAGAGGGAATAGTGCAACGACAGTCCTACGCGTATCGGCTGATGATGGTCAACGCTCTCATCGTTGAGCGAACTGCCGGAAGTCCTTGTGTTTACGGCACTGTAGGCATCGCTCAGTTCGGGATAATCATTGAACATCATATCGCTCATCGCGAACATCGACCTGTCGCTGGTTATGCTGTTGCCGCTTCCGCCCATGGCATTGGCAGCGAAAAGACTTGCCGTGAGACGTCCCTCTGATGCTGAATGGCTGACATCCACAGCTTTCGATGAGGAGTTCATATAACGAGCTGAAGACGCATTACTGCCACGACGCACCACGCTCTCACGCATCGCGCCGACGGCATTAGCCTGTGTCTCTGGTTTCTTTTCTATAGAAGCATTACCATTGTTGGCTGCAGCAACAGCCACTGCCTCCTGCGGAGCATATTCCAACTGTTCCGTCTGGGTTTCCTTCTGTGCGTAGCTTATCGCCTCTCTCACTGCTGCCGGGATATCCGCCTTTGCCAGAAGCTTGCCCACAGCGTCGTGTCTTTGCGGCATCATGCCATGACCGTCGCCGTTTGCCGGAGTATCAGTCTGCATGCCATTGCTGCCAGCTGCTTTGCTTCCGTCTCCCAAGGCATCTGCCACCATGGAGTGTGCACCCTTGTCGTGGTCCGGCATACTGAGATACAGCCCCACTCCACAAGCAACGCATGCTGCGGCAGCGGCAATCCTCAGCGCCACCACCTTTGTACGGTTCTTGTCAGGCAGCGGTATCACCTTACCTTCATCCTGCATCACGCCGGCAGAGGCAGACATAGCTTTCTGTATGTCTTCCCACAATCCGTCTGGGGCAGACTGTTCATAGTCTGCCAGACTTCTTTGCAGTTTGTATTTCCACTCATCCTTCATCGTGAAACAGTTAATGGGTTCTTTTATATTCTACTATCATTTTCGCCATCAGCGCCTTGGCATGAAACAGCTGCGACGCCGACGACGTCGGCTTTATATTCAATAATGCGGCGATTTCCTTGTGGCTCTTGTCCTCGAAGACATATAGGTTGAGCACCGTTCTGTAGCCGTCGGGCAAGCGCATTATCATCCGTTGCAGTTCGTCTGGCGGCACTCCTTCGGCATCCGGTTCCTCGTCCTCCACAATGTCAGCCACCTGTGTGTCGTCTCTCACCACGCTCAGGCGTCCGGCATTCTTCAGATAGGTCAACGATGTGTTGACGGTAATCCTCATCAGCCATGCCTTCAGCGAACCTTCGCCACGGAAGGTGAACGAGGCAATCTGTGTGAACACTTTGATGAACACCTCCTGCATGACGTCCTTCACGTCGTCGGCATCTGCCACATAACGGGAACAAACGGCAGTCAGACTCCCCACATACTTCGCGTAGAGAGCCTTCTGCGCCATAGCGTCACCGCTTTGCAGGCGTTCATAGAGTTGCTGTTCCGATATGTCCATCATTGTTCACTATTGTTAAGAGAGACTTGCCTTCATTCTATATATATGCATTCCTATAGTTATACTATATAATAATGTATAGGCAGCTCCTTTTTTTGTTAAATCCCAACGGGGTCTGATGTCCGATTGAGGGTGAACAATGTTTCTCCAACAGTTTAACCTCTTGAAACGATTTCTATATGGTTAACATCCGTTAGCAGAAAACATTGCATGAGAATTGTAATTATTTGCGGATTAAATGCAGTTTTCACATTTCATCAGCAGTCTGATACCCTGATCAGCCTCATCCCTTCCTTCCGAAATCCGCCGGCACTTCTCCCCAACGTTTCGTCTCCCATTTCAGTATCGGCACACGGAAGGGGTGTGTCTTGAGCCACTGTTCCGCCCGTGCTATCACATTGTATAGCTGTGCAGTCTGTGGCGTGCGTTCCAACTTGGTCTTGCATTGCTTCTTGCTGACCCACAGGATGGCATTGTGGCTGTCTGAATATATTGTCTTGCGTATGCCTTTCTGTTCCATCAGTGCGAGTGCATGCACAATGGCGAGGAACTCACCGATATTGTTAGTGCCGTGCACAGGACCATAATGGAATACCACGGCTCCCGTGGCGAGGTCTATACCCCGATATTCCATCGGACCGGGATTGCCGGAACATGCCGCATCAACGGCCCACGCATCGGCGGTCACTTCCATCGGCAACGGCAACACGGTGTCGTTTCTATACGATGGAGGGGTTGTCAATTCATAATCCATATTTCATAATTCATAATTACAGGCCGGAGCATATTTCCATTGCCACACATTTACCAAAAACGGTATAATGACCGATTGGGGGGGGGCATCACATTTCTGTCCAAGCCTGCAAATCCGACGTCACCGACTTCTTCTATAAGCAAAAGTCAGGGTGACAGAATATCTTTTATCTTCAATTTCCGCCACCCTTTATACTTTTCCACCAATTCATGATTGATGCCCGAACGATATCATCCACCAATCACGAATTGAAATTATGAATCAACTACATTCTTTCCGGCACCTCGATGCCAAGCAGAGCCATACCGTTCTTGATTGTCTTTGCCACGTTCTTGGCGATGACAAGGCGAACGACTTTCTCCTCTTCGGTATCAGCGTTGAGGATGCTGTAATCGTGGTAGAACTGGTTGAAGTCCTTGGTCAGCTCATAGCAGTAGTTGGCGATGCCGCTCGGAGAGTAGTCCTTGCCAGCCTGACGCACTGCGGCACCAAACTCGTCCATCTTCTGTATCAGCTCCGTCTCCTTCTGGCAGAGAGGCATATTGTCGGCGAGCGCATCCGGGATGGTGACACCCTGACCGGCTGCCTTGCGAAGGATACTGCGGATGCGGGCATAGGTATACTGGATGAACGGACCGGTGTTGCCGTTGAAGTCGATGCTCTCTTCCGGATTGAAGAGCATGTTCTTGCGGGCGTCAACTTTCAGTATGAAGTATTTCAGCGCTCCCATACCCACGATGCGGGCTATCTCGTTGCGCTCCTCCTCTGTCATGTCGTTGAACTTGCCCAGTTCCTCGCTCGTCTTCTTGGCGTCGGCCACCATTGTCTCTATCAGGTCGTCGGCATCCACCACTGTTCCCTCACGGCTCTTCATCTTACCGTTTGGCAGTTCCACCATACCGTATGAGAAGTGTACGAGCTCCTTGCCCCACTTGAAGCCGAGACGGTCGAGAAGTATCGAGAGCACCTGGAAGTGATAGTTCTGCTCGTTGCCCACCACGTATATCATCTTGTCGATAGGATAATCCTTGAAACGCATCTCGGCGGTACCGATATCCTGAGTCATATACACCGAAGTGCCGTCAGAACGGAGCAGCAGTTTCTGGTCGAGTCCCTCGTTGGTGAGGTCAGCCCACACGCTGTTGTCCTCGTGGCGCTCAAAGAGTCCCTTCTCCAGTCCTTCTTCCACCTTTGCCTTGCCTTTGAGGTAGGTGTCAGACTCGTAGTATATCTTGTCGAAGCCTACTCCGAGGTTCTTGTATGTCTCGTCGAAACCGGCATATACCCATGAGTTCATCTTCTGCCACAGGTCGCGCACGTCCTTGTCGCCCTGCTCCCATTTCACGAGCATCTCGTGGGCCTCCTTTATCAGCGGAGCCTCATCCTTGGCTTTCTTCTCGGCAGCCTCTTCGTCCATGCCTTCTGCCACGAACTTGGCTTTCAGCTCCTTCACCTCCTCGCGGTAGTGCTTGTCGAAAGCCACGTAGAAGTCACCGATGAGGTGGTCGCCCTTCATGCCGCTTGTCTCTGGAGTAACGCCGTTGCCCCACTTCTGCCATGCGAGCATAGACTTGCAGATGTGGATACCGCGGTCGTTCACGATATTTGTCTTCACCACCTTGTTGCCGTTGGCCGCCATGATTTGCGCCAGCGACCATCCGAGCAGGTTGTTGCGCACATGACCCAGGTGTAGAGGTTTGTTTGTGTTTGGCGAAGAATATTCTATCATCACCAGCGGAGAGTCTTCCGTTGCCTGCTTCTCGCCATAGTGTTCGTCGGCGTTGATATCGTTGAGCATCCCTATCCATGCCGCAGTGTCGATTACGATGTTGAGGAATCCCTTCACCACGTTGTAGTCTGCCACTGCCTTGCAGTTCTGCTTCATCCATTCTCCGATTTCAGCCGCTGTGTCTTCAGGCTTTTTCTTTGAAATCTTGAGGAATGGGAAAACCACGAGCGTGAGGCTTCCCTCAAACTCCTTCTTTGTCTTCTGCACTTGCACCATCTTCTCTGGTACATCCTGTCCGTAGAGTGCTTTCACGGCTTCGAGCGCCGCCTTGTTTATTTCGCTGATTATATTCATAATTCTGTTTATAGCATATAGTCTATGGGCGCATCCGATGAAGATACGCCCTGAAAATCATTGCAAATTTACAAAAACCCTGTCGAATAAGCAACACCACGCTTTCTTATGACTGATTTAATGTGTATTCTTGTTGTTTTTTAACAATCAATGGCAATATTGTCGGTCAGCGGCGACTTATAGGCATCCCAGTCTGTCGGCGACACTCCGGTCTTGCGTTTGAAGGCGCGATAGAGGTTTACCCTGCCGGCAAATCCCGTTTCTGAAGCGAGAGCATCAAATCGTCTTCTGTCGCCACGGTGCATTCCGATTCCGTGTCGGATGGTGTCTCCATAACATCCACCGTCACCGCGGTGGCTTCACAGACGGAATCTTCCAATGGTTCCTTGATCTTGGGAAAGATATACAACCTGTTGGCGGAATTAATTTAATGCATACTTAATTCTGCCAATGGGCTTGTCGTTAATGAAGTTTACGTATTGCAGAATGGTAAGTGCACTAATTTTGCCAATGATTCTGGCAAACAAACCATTCGTTATTTTTGCGTAGTTCCTGATGACCAAGAACTGGTCTGTAAGTTGTGAGAATATTGTCTCAATCCTCTTTCTTGCCTT
>OCHN01000571.1_pt1 | contig 37269 bp, 25 predicted proteins | sample 1538911 | NCBI WGS metagenome assembly OCHN01 (sample SAMN04571736, study PRJEB22368) | human gut metagenome | biome: human gut; material: stool | host: Homo sapiens | place: Luxembourg | collected 2013-01-11 | reverse complement strand
TAGAGCATAATGGTCGGGCCAAGTTCATCACTCCGTTTGTCGGTGCCCAAAAAGACATCTGCAAAGCCTTTGGCTTCGACATCCCTGAAGGTTGCGGAACTGAAGACAAATCCAGAAAGGTTTCCCAGAAACGACGCGGACGCCCTGCAAAGGCAAAGACCGTCAAACTTGATAGTTAATTATACAAAAATATGTTAAATTCACGATGATATGGAGATGGCGGCATTTCGTTTTTTAGTAATCCGTTATTATTGTTGCGGGAATTCTTCGATAATGTCCCCTGAAACCGGATCAGGATTGTCGGGAAACGAAACAACTAGAGTGATTTCCTGTGCAAAGAAAAACTCGCTAGTAATCAGCGGGTTAACCATTAGGAAGAATGTTCTGTGCAAAGAAAAACTATACGTAATAAGGAACGTATCCCCAGAACTTTGTTGAGGCAGATTGGCCTTCTTGTGCCTTGATAAGTCCTGCGGCAATCGTATCAGAAATAATCCTTGAAGCGACAGCTGCATTGTTCTTACCGATAGAGAGCCTATCCCTCAGAGACTGGTTTGTAAGTGCCTCCCCGTTCTCATACAATAGGCACGCATGCTGGTAACAAGCCATAACCTTCTCGCCCTTGGACATTTCTGTGTACTTCTTCAGCGGAAACAGTCGAGCACGGGTGAAATTCTCACCCTTCTCAATCGTGATAGCGGGAAGGCGCATAGCCTCAACTCCAGCAACGGCGCGGTCCATGCCGCTACCACGCTTTTCGCATAAGTTGAAAAGGAACATTGCCTGGGCCATCTTGTCATTCCGTGACTTCGGCGGCAGGTCAATGAAACGATTGGTATCGATGAGCGGGGCGCCAGGATTGGTCATTACGATACGGTTAGTGAAGAGTTCAACAGCCAAGGTCATCCCATGAACCTCGAAGCTTTGATGGAGGACCATGTTGGCCACTAGTTCTCTGATGGAAACCTCAGGATAAGGATACCTGTTCTCGCGTTTTGGGTGCAGGATGTCTTCCGTTTTCTCGAGCAGGCTCATGACGTACTTCACAATCTTGTCCAGAGAAATGGCATATCCTTCGTAGAAGAAGGTTTCGGCCGAAATATCCAGGTTACTGGTTCCCTTGTATTGACGGATAACGACATACCTGAATTCCAAGGAAGGAAAACTCCTTAGGTCTCTTGCGAAGAGTGCGGCACCCAGATTGGTAATGGTCCAGCCATTCTCTTGTTTCTTGCAGAAGCCATAGTTGGCAAGGCCTTCGGCAATGCTTTCGGCTCCCGTCGCAATCGGCTTACCTGTAAGCTTATAGAACTCCCCGAAATCGAGCATAGTAAGAATCTGGTCGGCAGCAAGACCGGAAGCGGCAATGCGATCCTCAAAGGTAATCCCCTCTTTGGCGGCGAGCATGTCGTGCACCTGCTGGCGGGACATTTTGTGTGTTTGGCCGGCCGAACGGTAGTAACTGTCGTAAATGGTCCCACCACGAAGATAAACGGGCTTGTTAGTTTGTTCCGGGACATGAACGAATAGGATTCCATGCCCCTCATATTCTGCAGAAGCATGTTCCAACTTGATGGGGATATGCAAATTGTTCCTGGCAATACTGCCAAGCCGATTGACGATCTCTTCGGCCTGCTCTCTTGAAGGCGTAAACAGGGAGGCATCGTCATTGACGCCGAAGGCAAAGGTTCCCCCGCCCACCTGGTTAGCGAAAGCGGAAATATGCTGAGCCAACCTCTCCGACTTTTCTGAGAGACCGCTCTTCCAATCAAGTTCATTCAGTTCAACCTTCACGGGGTGGAGGCTGTTGTGCAAGTTCTTTGTGGCGTCTTCTTTCCAACTCATAGTCTCATTAATTTAGCCAATGACAAATTTAACGATTTCAGTTTGAATCTTCAAAAGAGTTTAGGTGTATCGGGGTGTGTGGGCAATGACGACCATTGTCAGGTCGTACGTCCTTTTGAGCCTGACCAATCGAATCATTAACTCGGCCGCCGTTACGGCTTTCTCGGCATCACGACAAATGAATGTAAGGTTGTCAATGAAGACTTTGCGGATTCCCCTTTGGGCGGCAATCTCAATGCTTTGAAGGACTGCCTCGGACATATCAACGCCTTCCAAGGATGCTGGGTCAATCTCGGCCCTGAGGAAATGGACCGGGAAGACGTGCCTCTCGTTCGTCTCTTCATCAGTGTAACGCATCTCGAACTGCTTGCTGGAGAGTTCGCAGTCTATGAAAAGCACTTTCTCTTCTCGGGCGATCTCTTCGGCCAGTTGGGTAGCAAAAATGGATTTTCCTGCGTTAGAGCGCGCAAAGAGGACGGTGTCCTCCCCTTATACGATGAGACCGTGGCAATACTTTTTCGGCATATGGGTATTCTGTGATTCTTCTATCCATGCATTGGCGCTGCGGACGGAGAGAAGGCCGAGCTTATCAGGTGCCCGTAGAGCCTTCTCTACTTCCGCTGTGATTGCCTCAATTGGATTGATGGTATCAGTTGTTTCCATTCTGGTAGGTGTTAAACAATTCAATAGCGAGGTCAACATCGACCACTATTTTTCTTCCGTTCTGCATACAGGCCGGAGCCGGAAAGCCGTCTTTGTAGCGTTGAACTGTCAGGTGGCAGACGCCAAAGAGGCCCTGGTGTCACTCTGGGTTCCACCTATTACAATGATGACCATCATTTCTTCTTCGGATTAGTAGGTCAGATCGGACTCGAATACAAGTTCTGGTTCCCTCTCCAGCTTTCTGCGGACCTTCGTCCTGCATTCGGAATATGTGACGGCGAATTTTGGAAAGACGGATTGGTCTACAGTTTCGTTCCTACACTCAGTGTAAGATACAGCTTCTAGCAACTCATTGGATATTGGATATTCTTGCGGAGACGGCATTCCAAGTGCCGTCTCCGTTATCGTTTTAAGTCGATTATCTCTTGACTTTTGATTTCAAATTCCCTACATTTGAAAAAAGTTAATATTTTTCTAACTAGTTTTGTGTTTATGTTAAGACCCGTTAACCGCAGCCGTATGGCTGTTTCTCTTTTTTGCTTGACGGCGATATGTCTTCTGATCTTTTCCGGTCAGCCCGCCGCAGCTCAGAAAGTAACTGAAAAAGAGGTCTCAGGTATCGTGACTGGCACTGACGGCTCTCCTGAGCCCGGTGTTGCCGTCATGGTCAAAGGAACCCAGAATGGCACAATGACGGATGAGAACGGCAAGTTCTCATTGAAAGTACGTGTCGTCAGCGGCCAGGAGGCTCCTGTGCTCGTATTCTCTTGTCTTGGAAAAGAGCAGCAGGAGCACAAGTGCAACAAGGACTTCTTCAAAATCGAGATGAAGGATGAACTTGCGACATTGATAGGGGCCGTAATCAACACTGGTTATCAGAAGATTGACAGGCGAATGTCTGCGTCTTCCGTAGCATCGGTATCCGGTGAAGAAGTGCTTCAGAGCAATGCCACCACACTTGACAACATGCTCCAGGGAAAAATCCCGGGAATGACTGTCCTCAGCTCGTCATCCACCCCTGGTGCCGCTACCAAGATCCGTATCCGTGGTACTTCCACCATTTCCGGAAACCGTGAGCCTCTCTGGGTTGTCGACGGCGTGATTCTGGACGACCCTGTCTCCATCTCCACCGAGGCGCTCAATGACTTGGACAATGTGAACCTTATCGGCAATGCCATTTCCGGCCTTAACCCTATGGATATCGAGAAGATTGACGTGCTGAAGGATGCATCCGCCACCGCAATCTACGGTGTAAGGGCAGCCAACGGCGTCATTGTCGTGACTACCAAACGCGGTAAGAAAGGTGCGCCGAGAATCAATTATTCCGGAACTGTCACCGTTACCGAGAGACCTAGCTATAATAAATTGAACCTCATGAACTCCAAGGAACGTGTCGATGTCTCCAAGGAGATTGCCGAGAAAGGTCTCGCATATAGGTTCGAACCGGCTGCCGTAGGTTATGAAGGATTGCTCTATGACCTGTATGACAGGAAGATAGACTATAACACCTTCCTGGACAGTGTACAGAAAATCGAGGAAATCAACACTGACTGGTTCGATATCCTCTATCACACCTCCGTTTCCCACAAGCACAACCTCTCCATTTCTGGTGCGGATGACCGCGTGAACTATTATGTGTCAGGCGCTTATACCGATGACAATGCGAACCTTCGCGGAACCGGTATGCAGACTTACAATGTGATGGGCAAGGTGCAGGTGAAGATTGCCAAGAAACTTACCGGTACAGTGCAGGTGAGGGGAAGTGTCCAGAACAAGGATTACCTGAACTCGGGCATCTCTCCGTACAGCTATGCTTACAATACTTCCCGTGCGATTCCTGCCTATAACGAAGACGGTTCGCTCTCGTATTACAATGCCGAGCAGGGCTATAATGCCAACCCGTTGAAATACAATATTGTAAATGAGAAGAACAACTCCGGCAAGAAGGTTTCTTCCGACTCTTTCAGTTTCAATTCGAATCTCGAATGGGGTATCTGGGACGGTCTCCGCGCTACAGGTACATTCGCCATGAACGTGGCCAATACCACTGACAAGGAATGGTTCAGCGACAAGACCTACATGGCAGCGACATTGAGACGTACGAACTATGGTGTGGCGCTTCCTGACGACAAAAATTTCATGCAGACTCTCTGCCAGCTTCCTTACGGCGGCAAGTTCTATTCTTCCAATACCAGGAATTTCGGCTATACTGCACGTCTCCAGCTGGATTACAGCAAATACATCAAGGGCCACCACATTTCCGCTGCAGGCGGATTCGAGGCCAGGTCTACCAAGTATACGGGTGTCTCAAGCACCCAGTGGGGTTATCTTCCGGACCGCGGTATGACTTCTGTAATCATTGATCCGGTTCAGTGGCCGCAGTTCAACAAATTGCAGAAATCCACACCGAACTCCATCACAGACAGAATTTCCAATTATCTGTCTGTCTATGGCGTCCTTTCATACGCATATAAGGGAAGATATATCGTAAATGCCAATGTCCGTGCTGACGGTTCCAACAAGTTCGGTCAGGACAAGAGTACAAGATTCCTGCCTATTTGGTCAGTATCAGGAAGATGGAATATCATGAACGAATCCTTCCTCGAAAACGTGATGTGGCTCAATGAACTCTCCGTCAAGGGCTCTTACGGTATTCAGGGCAACGTTTCGGACGACCAGACTCCAAGCATGATCATCAAACTCGGTTCAATGGACCAGACCACAGGTGACTACATGGCGACATTGTCCAAACTGCCTAACCCGTTGCTGAAATGGGAGAAGACGACTTCATATAACCTCGCCCTCGATTTCTCCGTACTTGACAACCGCATTTCCGGTACAGTGGAGTACTACTACAAGCAGGGAAATGACCAGATTGTCTCCGTCGAGGTATCTCCTACCACCGGAACTTCGAGCATGAGCCTCAATGTCGGAGACATCATGAACAAGGGTTATGAACTCATCATCAATGCCGTGCCTATAAAGACACGTGACTTCAGATGGTCACTTTCATTGAACTCCGCCAAGAACATCAATAAGATTACGAGAGGCGGTATGCAGGATGAATATACTTATGCACAATATGTGGACGGTTCCGCAGTGCTCAAGGGATATGCCATCAACTCTTTCTTCTCCTACAAGTTCGCCGGGCTCAATGACAAGGGACTTCCGACGTTCAAGGACATCGAGGAGACCGACGGCATCACCCGTGAAGAAATGTATGCCAAGGCTTTCGCCTATTCCGGAAACCGTGTTCCTGACATGCAGGGCGGTTTCAGCACGAACTTCACATATAAGCAACTGACGCTCGGCCTGTTCTTCTCCTACAGTTTGGGAGCGAAGGTCCGCAGGAACAACCTCTATAACAACAGCGGCCAGTATCTTCCTACTCCTCAGCAGAATATGTCTGGAGAATTCGTGAACAGATGGCGCAAACCGGGAGATGAGGCATGGGCTGTAATACCGGCATTGTCGACGGAAAGCCTTTCGATGACAGGCTTCTTCAGTGACAGGGAACTGACTATCGCTGACAACAGATGGCAGATGTACAACCAGAGCGACCTGCGTGTCGTATCGGCCAACTTCCTGCGTCTCAGGACGGCTTACATCAGATATGCCATCCCTGAAAGCTTCTGCAAGAAGATCCATGTGGGTGCGGCCAATGTCCGTCTGGAGGGCAACAACCTCTGGACAATCTGCTCGAAGAAACTAAACGGCCAGGACCCTGAGCAGCTGGGTATGGGCAATATCGGTATCACTACTCCTCCTGTATCTTCATTCTCTTTCGGACTCGACATAACTTTCTAATAATGATGACAATGAAAACAATATACAAAGTGTTCGCATGCGCTTCGGCAGCATTGGCCCTAGCTTCTTGCTCGGACTTCCTCAAGGAGTCGTCACAGGACCAGATCAGACCGAAGAATGCCAGTGACTACAAGGAACTGATTGCCGGCGAGATATATTACAAGATGAACGAGTATAGCCCGCAGAATGCATGGCTTGACGCTATGACGGATGACTGCGAGGAACTGGCGAAGAAGGCTACGACTTTCGCACCTGACAAGCGAATTGCGGCTTTCGGCTATTATACCTGGCAGCAGGAGCCAGAAAGACAGCGCGAAGGCGTGCTGAACAGCGATGGCGCCTGGGGACTGTATTATCACCAGATTTTCACCTGCAACATGATTCTCAATGATGTGGATGACATGGAGGGAACTCCGGAAGAGAAAGCACAGGTGAAGGCGGAGGCCTACATGATCAGGGCTTATGCTTACTATATGCTGGTGAATCTCTATGGAGAGCCTTATGACCCGAAGACAGCGGACAAGGCTGCCGGCGTACCGGTCAATGGCCTTATCGGCGTGGAAAACAAGAAATTCAAGAGGGAGAGCGTGGCTGCCATTTATGACCAGATTCTCACTAACGGTGAAAATGCATTGAAGCAATTCGAAATTTGCGGAGACGGCAATTCGGTGTTCAGATGGAACAAGGCTGCCGCTGAGGTGTTCCTTTCCCGCGTCTGCCTTTATATGCAGAATTGGGAAGATGCAGCCAAGTACGCCAATGCGGCACTCTCCATCAAGGCTGATATCTGGGATTTGAACCAGAAGGCGGTGGATGACGCTTCTGTCGATTCATATTCTTACATGGACAGGTTCTTTACCTCACGAAATCCTGAGATTCTCTTCACCTTCGGATATGCTACGGAAATCTTTTCTGCTGAGGGTGCAGGAAGTTGCTATCCCCCGTCAGCCGAGCTTCGGGCAATGTACATCGACGGCGACCTTCGCGGAGGAAAGACAGGCATGTATATCAGATGGCTTGGCGGCTTCTTGAATGTGAAGAAATACGCACCGTTCAAGTCCTATATGGCTTCATATACTTCCAGATACGGACAGGCCATAAGAACTGTTGAGGCTTACCTGAACAGGGCTGAGGCTTATTCCCACATGGACGGAAAATCAGCTGATGCCCTCGAAGATGTGGAAAGGATCAGGGTGAACAGGATTAAGCCTGACAAATATGTGCCGCTTACGGCGACCTCCAAGGAAGATGTAATTCAGGCTGTCCGCGATGAGCGCAGAAGGGAAATGTGCTTCGAACGTCTTAGATGGTTCGACCTCAGGAGATGGGGACGTCCTTCCATTACCCATACCTATACTCCGGACATTAAGAATCCAAAAGAGACCGAGACTTATGTACTCCAGGAAAATGATCCGGCGTATACGCTCCCTGTCCCTAAGGAGGTGCTGGAAATGGAACCGGAACTCACTGATATTGAAAGGCCTGTAAGAAATCCTCAGGCCACGGCGTAAAACATTGAAATCGTATTGAAAATGAAAACATTGACCATAAAGACGATATTGGCGTCCGTTGTATTGCCGGCAATGCTGACGGCTTGTTACAAGGAAGACCCTCTCCATTCTGAGAGGGGCGAGATTCCTTATAAGATAGAGGATAGCGACAATCCTGCCCTCCACTATATTTACGAGTACAATCAGAAGACGGGAGTGTATATCCTTACCGATTATTCTGACGTGGACTTCAAGTGGAATGTCGGTTCGGAGTCCAACAATGACTTGATAAGAATCAAGGACGGGGTGCTGGATGATGCCATCGAATATGTGAAGGCTGTATTGACCGAGGTCTATCCGGAAGAGTTTGCGAAAAAATATTTTCCTCTGAAGGTGCTTCTCGCTGACAGTATAAGCGTTTCTACCAGCAAGAGTGACGACCTCCTGGTCGGCTCCGGCAGGAGTTATATCGCTATCGGAAGGCTCCATAAAGGAGACATCCCTACCGATGAGGACAAGTTGGTTGATATCAGGGGAGAGGTAAGCGGATATCTCTGGGGAAATTATATCTATTCGAACAATCTGATGACCATTCCTGAGGGATTCTTTTCTCCTAGTGAAAAGTATTACGGAGTCTCTTTCAAACAGGATGAATACAAGCAATATGAAAATGATCCTGACTATCCGAGAAAGGTCGGTTTCTGGCGTTATGACCCTGACGGAGTTTCTCCTTGTTTTTGTCCTAAGAAGGAGTTGGATATCTCCGATTTCGTCAAGACGATCGTGACGCATTCTTCAGCACAGATGCAGGAACTTATGGAAGGTTACGAAATTCTCAGGATCAAATATGACATATTGATAAAGGCCGTAAAGGATAATTGTGGAGTGGATTTGCAGGCGATAGGAAACAAATATGCCAAATAAAATTTGCTAAATATAAAAAGGTAGATGGAAACAAAAATGATGAAAATGCTGGCTGTCGGGGCAGTAGCAATGCTTGCCGGAACAGCGGTTATGGGTGCGCAGCCGTCTCTCGCGAGTCTTCTGAAGGGAGGAGCGAAGAAAGAAAGCGCAGACACTACGAAGTCTGAGGCTTCGTCCAAGAAAAGCTATGACAAGGTCATTACTGCCGAAGCGGAGACCGCCAAAGGTGTCATGGACATCCACAAGGTAAAGAGCACGTATTATCTGGAGATTCCTTTCGATCTGATGGGAAAACCGATACTGCTCGCCACCAAGGTATCATCCACAAGTGACAATTCGGATGTCATTGCAGGTCAGATGCCTGGCGAGCCTACACTGGTCGAGTGGAGCTGCGATGAAGACAAGGTTTATCTTCTGGACGGCACCATCCGTGCCGTATGTGATTCTGCAGAGTCCATTTCCAAAGGGTTTGCATTGAACTACGCCAAGCCTGTCATGAAGGCTTTCCCTATCAAGGCTGTCAATCCTGATTCCACAGGTGTCGTGATAGATGTCACCAAATTTTTCTGCAGCGATGAGTCATATATGTCGCCGTTCATTCCTGCATCTCCTTTTGACGGACTGTTCGGCATAAGCAGGAAGAAAGGCTCGTTCAAGTCGGACATGTCATCCATTCTTGATTTCAAGGCTTTCCCTAAGAACATCGTATTCCGTACCAGAATGGTATATACAGTGGCATCAGCGCCGTTTACTGCTGTAGTTTCGGTTTCAATGATCCGGCTTCCTGACCAGCCGATGCGTCCTAGACTTGCAGACTACCGTATCGGATACTTCAAGGACAGACATGTCGAGTATACGGAGAAAAAGGACCGCAGCGAAATAGTAAGCTATATAAACCGCTGGAACATTGCTCCTAAGCCTGAGGATCTGGAAAAATACAAGGCCGGAGAAATGGTAGAGCCTGAGAAACCTATCGTTTATTATATTGACGATGCATTCCCTGCAGAATGGCGTCCTTACCTCAAGGAAGGTATCGAGGATTGGCAGAGAGCATTCGAGGCTATCGGCTTCAAGAATGCAATCGTAGCCAAGGACTATCCTAAGGACGATCCTGACTTCAATCCGGACGATATCCGCTACTCTTGCCTGCGATATGCTTCCATCCAGACGGCCAATGCGATGGGCCCTTCATGGACAGACCCTCGTTCTGGCGAAATCATCAACGGTTCAGTATATTTCTATCATGACGTGCTGAAACTCCTGCACAACTGGTCATTCATCCAGACTTCTGCAGTGGAGCCTGCATCCAGAAGGGAGGTATATACCGCAGAGCAGATGGGACCGCTTCTCAGATACCTTGTGGTTCATGAAATCGGACACACTCTCGGTCTTATGCACAACATGAGGTCTTCTTATGCTTATCCTGTGGATTCTCTCCGCAGCAAGACCTTCACCGACGAATACGGTACCACTCCTTCGGTAATGGACTATGCCCGTTACAATTATGTGGCTCAGCCGGGTGATGGCGTAACATGGCTTCTTCCTCCAAGGCTTGGTGTATATGATTACTATGCAATCAGTTGGGGTTACAAGCCTATCTATGAGGCCGCTACTCCGGAAGATGAGAAACCGGTTCTGAACGAGTGGATCAAGGCTCATACCGACGACCCTATGTACTGGTATGGCGAGCAGGAATTCCTGTCTTCTGTCGACCCTGCAGCGCAGACCGAATCCCTCGGTGACGATGCTGTCAAGGCCAGCGAGTATGGTATGCGCAACCTTAAGATCATTATGTCGCATCTGGACGAGTGGACTGCAAAAGACGGCGAGAACTACAAATATACCCACGAGATGTATGGCGAGGTCCTCAAGCAGTTCAACCGCTACATGGGCCATGTCATGAAATACATCGGCGGAAACTTCCTTCTCTATCCTGTCCACGGTGACGGCAAGCAGGCATTTGAACCTGTCACTAAAGAAAAGCAGAAAGAGGCTCTCGAGTTCATCTATACGAAAGCCGCAGAGATGCCGCAATGGCTCCAGGACCCTGACCTGCTCCGCAAGTTCGAGCCTTCCAACCCTCTGGTCAATGACCTTCAGGCCGCTTATATCAGGAACCTGATTGCCACATATCCGAAGGTGGGTTACACTTCCAGACTTGCTGACAATCCTTACACCGTAGAAGAGTATATCGATGACATTTATTCATTGGTATTCGGCAAGACCATTGCCGGCAAGCAGCTTACGCTTTCTGACAGAAACATGGAGTATGCGTTCGTCTACAGCATGTTCGACTATCTCGGTCTGCTTGAAAGCCCTGTAAGTGCGAAAGGTTTCGCTGCTGATGACATCTTCGCTCATGGTGTAGAGGCAATTGATGACACATGGCCATGCCAGCATATCGGCTGCGGTCATGCTCATGCGGAGGAAAACAGCCTCACTGCAGCCCGCAGGGAATCTGACATCAAGATCCAGGGTAAGGCTGCATTCTACGCTACTCTCCTGAAAATCAAGAAGGTGGTAGATAAGAGAGCTTCTTCTGCCAAGGGCGTCGACAAGACTCACTACGAGTATCTTGCTCACGAAATCAGCAAAGGACTCTCCAAATAATGGTCGTCCTTTTCGATTTGGATGGTGTTGTTCTGGACACGGAGTCGCAGTACACCGTGCTCTGGAACAACATTGGCAAAAAGTGCGGCAATGTCGGCGAAATCGGCAGATTGAGCAAAGGACAGACATTGACCCATATCTTGGATACTTACTTCAAGGGACAGACGGAACTGCAGAAACATATCATCGAAGAATTGTATGAATTCGAGCAGAACATGTCGTATGCGCCCATTCCCGGAGTGATGGAGTTCATGAAACAGCTGAAGGCGGCTTCCGTCCCGACGGCTGTGGTCACAAGCTCGAACAAGGCCAAGATGGAAAATGTCTACAGGCATTATCCCGATTTCAAGGATATTGTCGGACATGTCTTTACAAGTGAGTCGTTTACACGCTCGAAACCTGACCCGGAATGTTTCCTGATGGCGATGCACGCACTCGGGGGAACGCCGGAAGATACGGTGGTGTTCGAGGACTCCGTCAATGGGCTGAAGGCTGCGCGTGCGAGCGGAGCCACCGTCGTGGGACTCGTGACTTCGAACCCGCGGGAGGTGGTCGCGCCTCTGTCCGACTATGCGATCAATGATTTTACATCAATGTCGTTGGACCGGCTGAAGGAAATGCTCCAAGCACATTGAATTTGCGGAATTATTGGGTAACTTTGCGAAAACATTTTTTTATGTCTTTGCAAAGAATTTTGACCCATCTGCTGTCGGGCGCGGCAATGCTTTCTGCGGCAGTATCCGTAACTTCATGTTTCAATGAGGATTACGATCTTACGAAAGACATTGACACGAATATAAGCATTGACGGGGATATCAGCGCGCCGCTGGGAAACTCCGAGCTTATTCTGGTCGATGACTTCCTTAACCTTGGTAACGATGACAAGGATGTCCTGAAAGCTGATGCTTCGGGAAATTACTATATTTCTGTAACCGGACGCGGTACATCTTCGGATGTGACGCTGCCGGTTTTCTCGTTCCCGGACAAGCTGGTGACGGACGGCGGATACAGTGCCACGATCAAGAAGAGCGAACTCCCGCTGCCGTCAAGCGGAACGGTTCCGGCTACACCGTACACCAAGCATTTCAAGGCCTCTTCGACACCGATGACGGTCAATGAAAATGTCCCGACGGAAATATTGGCAGTTAAGGATGCCGAGGTTTCCGGCGTCGTAACCGTCTCTTTGAAGACGACTGCAGGAAAGGCGACTTTGTCTGACCTGATCATTGATTTTCCTGATTATCTGGAATTTGCAGATGTGAAAGACGCCGGCATGAACTTCAATCCGAACGGCAATATCCTGACCATCAAGAGTACACAGGTCACCAAGACGGCCAAGAACTATCATCTGAATATCGTGGGCATTGATTTCGACAAGATACCTTCAGGTGAGGGATTTCTCGCTGATAAGCATAAGATCGTGCTGAATGATGAGATAAAGCTTGGAGCCTTCGATATAAATGCCGTGCTGTCGGACTTCGGGGCTACTGTTGCTGCGATTCCGAATGAAATTTCAGCCGATATCGACATGTCCATTTCATCATTGATTGTGAAGTCCGCGCTGGTCAAGGTGAACCCGCGCATTGTCATCGAGCCTTTCATTTCGAATGTGGGCACGTTGCCTGATTTCGTGAGCGGCGATGACGTGGTCCTCGACCTGTACAATCCTGCGCTGAAGATAGATATTGACAACCGCACGCCGCTTACATTGAACCTCAATGCCGACATCATGTCATACAAGGGCGCCGACAGGCGTTCTGCTCATGTCGGCAATGCCAACGGAGGCACGGCAGTTACGCTGAGTCCTTCCGGGATGAACCGGCTATATGTTTCCAGGACCGGCGAAGGCGTTCCGACCGGATTTACATCTGTCGTAGTGCCTGACTTGTCATCGATCATCAGCATTGTGCCTGACCGCATAGGTATGGAAAACATTGATGTAGAGGCTGCTGACGAGTTCATGACGTTGACCTCTGGTGGCAGGTACAATATCGTTTATGATTATGAAGTGGCTGCCTCGCTGGCATTCGGAAAGGATGTCAAGATAGTTTACAGCACTGATTTTACAGGCTGGAATGAGACTTTCAACCCTAAGGATGAGAGTTTTTCATTGGAAATCCGTAATGCTGACGTGAAGTTCGACTTCGTAAACATGATTCCGTTGTCTATTTCTCTTGATGCCGCTGCCATCGATGTGGACGGCAATGTCATTCCTGAGATAAAGGTGTCATTGGATGGAAATATCCCGGCAGGATCTGTCGAAAAGCCTTCTACATCAGCATTGACCCTGAACCTGGAAGGTAGCGCGGAGCAGATGCGCAAGCTTGACGGCCTTCGCCTGAACCTTACCGGAAGCGATCCCGGTACGTTGGAGGGCGTCTGCCTGAACAAGAACCAGGGCGTGCAGTTCAAGAACATGAAAATCAGACTCCAGGCTAAAATGGACATTGATTCCGGTCTTTAATCTATGAAAATCATGAGAAAAATTCTTTTTACGATATTGGTGTCAATGCTGGCGGCAGCAAGCGCTTTCGCACAGCAGACGATGTTGCGTTCCGCCTATTTCATGAGCGGATATAACGGAAGGGGAGACCTGAACCCAGCATTTTCAGCGGAGAGAAGCTATTTTTCCCTGCCCTCACTTGGCGGTACGGCATTGTCAGCACAGAGTAACATGGGTGTGAGCACATTTCTGTATCCTATTGACGGTCAGTTGACTACATTTATGAGCTCGGCTGTCTCCCCGGATGATTTCCTCGGTAAACTGAAGAACAGCAACAGGCTCGGTGTGAACGTGGACATGTCCATCTTCTCGCTCGGCATCTGGGGAAAAAAGTCTTTCTTCACTTTCGGTATCCGCCAGCGTGTCAATGCGGGACTGAACGTTCCCTACAGCCTCTTCGACTTCATGAAGAATGCCGGCAAGTCGCAGTATTACGACATTTCTGACATGGCTGTCAAGGCTGATGCCTATATGGAATATTCCTTCGGTTGGTCACGTCAGTTCGCGGATAAGATCAATGTCGGTGCACGTGTGAAGTTCCTCATGGGCGAGGGCAGCGCCGAGGCCCGTATTGACAAGATGCGTGTCCGGATGACCGAGGACAAGTGGAGCGTCACTTCCAGTGGAACATTGACCGCAGCCTGCGGCCTTCTCGACGTCAAGACGAAGGGGGAAACCGGCGCGGACATTGATTCTCCCGAGGATGCCGACCTTCTGGACAAGTTCGGTTTCAAGGAATTCAACGGCTCCGATATCGGCTCGGTAATAGGCGGTTATGGTGCTGCCATTGACCTCGGTGCAGAACTGGAACTGATTCCCGGCCTGAGGCTTTCCATTGCTTTGAATGACATTGGCGGTATTTCATGGAACAGCGTCACGGAGGCGAAGACCCGGAAAGACAGCTGGTCGTTCGAAGGTTTCGACAATATTTCGTTCGATGAGGGCGAGGGCAAGGAGAATTCGCTTTCAGAGCAGTTCAAGACGCTGGGCGATGACCTCCAGGACCTTGCGAAGTTCTACAGGACGGCCAAGGATGCCAGCAAGTTCAAGATGCTGACAATGACCCTGAATTTCGGTGCCGAATACGTGATGCCTTTCTACAATGGCCTCACCGCCGGCTTCCTGAGCTCGACCCGTTTCAATGGCCCTTATACCTGGTCTGAAGGCCGTTTCTATGCCAACCTGAAGCCATGCAAATGGTTCAGTCTGGCCACAAACTACGCCATTTCGTCCTACGGCTCCACAATGGGCGCCGCCCTGGGCTTCCACGCCGCAGGATTCAACATGTTCCTGGGTGCCGACGCCATCGGATTCAAGTACGCCAAAGCGACCGCCGAAGGCATTCCGTACCCATACGGACAGCTTCACCTGGGCCTGAATTTCGGCATCTCCTTCAACGTAGGCCGCCGCCACGACACCGCCCCGCGCCAGGCGCTGATTTCGCTGTAGGGCGTGGAGTGTAAACGAATGGTTATCAAATAGTTCGCCATTTTCAGAGTTAGCGAAACGACAACTCTGAAAATGGCGAATTTGTTATGTGACAGGGATTTGTGCTCCACGCCTAGTCAATGTCCTTGAACGCGTCAGAGAAACCTTTGAGGAACGGTATCAGGGAATCCATGCCCTTTTTGGCGCAGATTCCGTAGTACTTTCCGATGGCGTTGAGAGCCTGTTCTTTTTCCTCCTCTGTCATATTTTCGGAATTCTCCTCGATCTCGGAAATCATTGCCTCGAACTCGGAATTGAGACTCTCCCAATCCTCGTCAGTGTAGCTCTCCGCATCCGCCTCGACCTTGTCGACGAACGAATCCAGATTGCGCAGCTGTTTTTCAGCCGTTGTCCCGCAGGACCCCAGTAACAGCGCTGCAATAGACGCTGTTACCAGGATTATGATTGTCCTTTTCATGTTCGTTATAGTTTTTCAAGCGGAGCTATACCCAGTTTCGTAGTGATCCTCTTGATAAGGTCTAGTGTTATGTATGGATAACCGTAGTATTCCTTGTTGGCTGAATATACGCTGTAGCCGATTTTCTTGAACTTGGTCTCCACAGTCTGGATAAGCGGCTCCAGACCCATGTCGGAATACATGTACCCTTTGAGCGCTTCTTCATTTGCATTGTTCACTTTGTCAAGATACCCGAGATCCGCTTTTACCAGAATGAACTCGAAATTGATTTTGCCCAGGTCCTTGTCGCTCAAGTTGTGCGCTGTGAGCAGATCAATGAGCCTGTCGGCAGTTCTCTTGATATTGATCTTGACTGTATTAGGCTTCTGATTCTTCTTGAGCCATTCCTTGAATTCATCAGACACATCATTGTATGAAAAATCAGTGGTCATAGGATCCACAAGGAACAATATCGTGTTCACGTTCCTTGCGAAAAGGCTGATTTGTGTCGAAGTGCTGCTGTCCACTGAAGTGGTGTCATACAGCTCGCCTCCCACGTCGTTGATGAAAAGCCGGTAATCTATCGAAGAATCTTTACGTCTCAATTTGAGCTGTATTGAACGCATCAGTCCGACTTCGGTCTTGTTCGGATAAGGCTGTTCAAGAACCCCTTCACCATTTTTGATGTTTTTCAATGCGGTCTCGATGTCATTCTTGACCCCGGCATCCATATTGTCCGTGTCCATGAGTCTTGCATAACCATTGGAGATAAGATGGGTTATTACACGGTATGCCAATGTTGTCTTGCCGGACTCGGCGACACCGACCAGGGCTATGTGTTTCTCGATACCCATGTCAGCCTTGATTACCGCGCCGCAATGACCACATTTGCGGAAACACTTGTCTTTGCCATTGAAGAACATGGTCGGCATGATTTCTCCAGTGTCAGGATGTTCGATGTGCAGCAGACCATATCGTCCCGGCTGGAGTTTTACCGGAAGATCTGCAATCGTTCCGTCTGTCATCCTAGAGAAATATATTGCCGGTTCGGAATTATGCTGGCAAACAGGACATGGATTCTTGATATTGTAGTGTCTCATGGCGATTTTCTCAATGATGATGAGAATGCCTGAAACTATGAAGTTTATAATTACCAGTGCCAGGAATATCGCGATAGGAGTGAATATGATGATGAGTCCGGTCTTCCAATATACCAAGAACAAATCTCTCACGAAGTCGAGGATATATAGATTCTGGAAGAAGGCCTTTCCGCCGTCCAATGCCATTTCGCCGAAGTCCAGAATATCTTCTTCCCGTTTCAGGATGCAGTAGCCGAGGAATATTGCAGCTATGCCGCCGAATCCTACCAGGCATCCTTTCTCTTCTCCTCCGCTGAAAATAGCGACTACGATGGTAATTACGCCACCTATGACAAGTATCCACCCGATGACGACCAGAGCCCACATCAATACCCATACCAGGGCCATCAGTCCCCAGCCTATACCTGCAACGGTCATCAGGACTATGATTCCGGCAAGGATTGAGATGATGATTACTCCTGTCAATGTCAGTACCGCCTCATATGGATAACTTTTGTAGAACCATAACCGCATATCGTAGATCATATGGTCCTTTCTGGATTTCTCGTTGTAATAGCTTGGAAAACGGATGCTCTCCAAAAGGCCGATAATTAAATCCCATCCAAACCAGATCATGAATATGACGAAAGCCAAGATACAAAGTCCCAGCAAAATCCACCGGACAATCCTCTGTATCCGCAGCGTCTTTTCGAAATCATACGTGCCCAGTTCATACGAACTCTCGGGTTTCATATAATGCGGATTCGCCTCTGAAACAAGGTATTGCGTGGATGCATACATTTCCACGCCGTCCACCTTGAGCCAGTTCCAAGTCTCACCCGGAACGGTCTCAATGGTGCCGTAGAGGACATCGCCCTGTCTGGCTCCCATGACGACTTTACCTGTTTTCGGTTTTTCCCTGAGGTTCAGCGCCCGGCAATTCACCACATAGCGGTACTCGTATTTGGTGATATTCTCTCCGAAATCCCTTGCGGAAAGCTGGAACATCGAGCAGATGAACAATAATGGAATCAATAGTGTTTTCAGTTTCATATTATCTGATGTTTTTTTCTTCTTCTTGAATAGATTGGAGAAGAATGATTTCAGGGCCTGCTTGCGTTTCCAAGACTTGAAATCGTTCGTGTAGTAAGTCTCCAGAATCTGGTCTGCATAATCTGTAAATGCTTCATCTACAAAGGCTTTCGCGTCCTGGAATTTCATTCCTGAGCATTCCATGTAAGTTCCCGCCGCGCAGACGATATCTTTTTTCTTCAATGATTTCGCCATCTCGACAAATTTCTTCTTGTCGAGACATCCCTTTCCGAGCATGTCGTTTATCAACTTGCTGATTTCATTCTGTCCGGAAGCTGTAGAAAGGCATTTGTAAGCGATTCCCGAGAAAATCTTATTGGCCTGACTGTCACGGGCCAACTCATATTTGAGAGAGATATCCTCATCATATTGACCTGTCAGCATGTCGCTCAGGAGGCACCACTCCTTGAGTTCTTTCGGGTTGTCATTGAAAAGAGGTTCGAGAATGTTCAGATTGATGAAATCTGCCATTTTCGCGGCATTCTTGTCAGTGATTTTCCTGATGATGTCGGCGATGAGCCTGTGATAGATGTGGTTCTTGTTCTCACCGTCAGAAACCATTTTCTTGTAAGCCGCATTGTCACTCATCAACTGGGCGTTCGATTCGATGAAAGCGGACGCGTCCGTGACAGGGATATGCGCTGCACTGTAATAGAAAAGTGCAGCGAAGTCCGGATTCTGTGCCTGTGACTTGAACTCTTTGATGAAATTGGTCGCAGGGCTGACGATGTCCTTGAACATCACCGGCGAAATCACGGAGACTTTTTCCGGCGAGGTCTTGATGATATTGACATAAGCCTGTTCCCTTGCTCTCGCGTCATTTTCCGCCAATTTCAGCATCTTGACGGTCTCATCTTCTCCGACCGCAGGAACGAGCTGCTCCAGCAGAACCGGAATCCGCTTTTCACGTTGAGGAATTATATAGCAGAATACATCTTTCAATATCGGTCTCAATGCCGGTGAAGACAGGTAATCGTATTTTCCGCCGAACTGTGCAATGTCCAGGAAATACTCGAAGAAAGATTTCCCGAGGGCAGAAAACGCTCCCGCCATTGCCTCGGGAGAGGCTGCAGCCAGAGCCGTGTATGCGGCAGAAAACTTGTCTTTCAGCGAAGACACGTCGAACCCGTCCTCTCTAAAATCTGAAATCGTCTTGAGAGCCTTGACGAAAGTCCCGGTCTCGTCCGACGCATTTGTAAGGACCTCATTTCCAAGCTCCAGTATTCTCGCGGATGTCGCTCCCTTTTTCGCGGCGATGAGACGGAGCAGCTCCCTGTTGTCTGTCATCGGCAATGTGAACTGATCCGGATTCGAGCAATATGTGAAGTAGCCGGTGACAATGTCTTCCGATTTTCCGGCAGTGTGTTTCCATTCTCCAGACAAGATCCAGGATGACAATTTGTGGAGTTCAGTGTAGTCGCATTTCTGGATCTGTACTTTCATCTTCTCTGCATAGTCCTTGTACAGAGGCGTATCCGGAACATCAGCCGCGTTTTTCTGTACGAATTTGTCACCCGGAATCATCAGCTGATAAGGATAATATTGGCTGATGAAGGTGATTTTCGTATCTGCGTTGAAGCCCTGTTCATACGAGCAGGCGTCGAATGTCACGTCTGCACTATATTTTCCGAGAATCCTGAAAAGGTCAGCGATTATGATGTTCTTGTCCTTGTCTTCTATGCGGACTATCAATGACTTGCCTTCCTGCATCGCCTCCACGTAATGGAAGAATATGTTCAATGCCGTCAGGTTTATCGGTCCGTTTGCGGCTGTCCTTACATTCAGTTCCCCTTCCGGAAGCGGTGAAGGCTTGCCCACCATGATGGACTTGAGCTCCGGATTGTCCTTGCTCAACACACGGTTTGCAGGGAAGAACGCCCTGGCGCCCGGAGCAGGAGCATCATAGAAAATCTCAAATGCTTCCGGTTCAGGTTTCTGGTCGAAGATGATGGCATCATATCCGTAGTTTCCAGGCCTGGTCGCTTCACCGTCGATGAAAAACGCGTAGTCGAAAACTATCGGAATCTGTCTGAGAAAGACATAAATCGTGCGCCCGTCCTCGGTCTTGGTCTCTCTGTAAGCATAGTTTACAGGATAATCCAGTATCGCGGACGGATTTTCCAGCAATGCTTTTGGAGCCGGGGCTTTGAAAGTCCCGGCCGAGTACTTCCGCAGGAAAAAACTGGACTTGTTCAATGCTTTCAGAACATCTTCCGACGCCCCGTCTGTCTTCGCCCTGACACCGAATCCGACGCTCCCGGTTATGGAAGATTCGGAGGAATTGTAAAGGATTTCCTGGAATTTCATATTATCAGTTTTTAATGTTATTATACTGGTTTATTTGCTCTTGATTTCGATTTTGCCTAGTTTGTGCATGACCCAGACGAGCGGGTCCAGAACTCTGTATGGCGATACCTTGTCCACATCCAGACTGCCGTCTCTTTCCGGCTCGGTTCCCAAGGAGGATACGCCGAAGAATTTCACATTGTTCTGATCCCAGTTGTTGTTCTGGAGCATGCTCTCCATTTCGCAATCGGCCAGTGCCATCCGGAAATCATTGTCTTTCTGGTCAAATTCGTGGAGATATAGGTTGAAGTCATTTTCAGTGAAACTACCAGGTACCGCATAGTTTCTTTTGGTGAACAAACTGTTCTGCTTCAAATCTACAGTATTCTCGAATGCCTTGAGCGAAGCCCTGTACTTGTCCAATATGTCCACCTTGCTGAATGCGAAAGCGATAGGTTTGTCCTGAAGTATCTTTTCATGGTTGGAAGAAATGTTGAACAATTCCTTGACCGTCTTTTCGATGCTGAAATGAATCTCGGATGAAGTCTTGCCGAGTGATTTCAGAAGATCCTGGACGACAGGAAGATCGAAGGAGTCCAGCAGGACGATTGCACCTGAAGCATGTCTTAATGCTCCTTGGTTAAGCATTATGTTGGCATCCGCAAATTGCTCGCCGGCAATGTCATAGAAGATGAGATACGTCGGTTTTGTAACCTTTCCTTTTTCCCGGTTTTCAATTCTTATAAACCAAGGCATGTTGATGGTGTTATCCCTGATTTCCGTCTTGTCAAGCACAAATTTGTCCTTGAACATGATGTTGGACATCTCCTCGAATTTTTGGGAAGCATCCCCATACATGCTGTCAAGTGAAGATGTGAGATTCAGTCTCCATCCATATTTGTTCAACTGGTTTATAAGTGCCACCATGAAGCAAGTCTTGCCTGTGCCCGGGCCACCGATTATAGGGATGATGTCGGTTCCATAATGCACCATGTCTTTAGGAAGTGCATTATGACAATGAGGACATACATAATCCGGGATGTCATCGCCGCATACAGGACAAGGCTTGATTTTAGGAGCTCCCATCAGCGACCATCCGCCCTTGTAGATATGAGGACGTAGGGCGGTCGTGGAGTCTTTACTGATTTTCCAATGTTGGATAAAATTGGAAGTGACTTCCAACTTGCAGTTGTTCTGAGTATTACGGCATATCAGCATCGCTTTGGAATTGTCGAATTCCTGAAAGCAGTATGGACAGCGTATTTTCATGATATTATTGTCAAATGTTTATATAAAGGATATTAGAGGAAACCTTGGCAGGATCATACATCTTTTCTTTCTCATCATCGATGAAAAGTCGGGCATTGATGTACTTGCTGTCGGCAGCGTCCGGCAGCGGCAGAGCTACCTCCGTCTGGAATGACCGCTCCGTTCCCTTGGGAATGTCAATGCAGGTGTAGCGCCTGTCAATGAACGAGATAGGGGATCCGGACACTACCAGCACGCAATTGTACGGAAGAATGCCGCATCCTGTAATTCTCATCTTTATATTGACCTTTACAGGTTTCTTGCTGAAGAGCGACTTCTTGTATTCCACATCTCCGCTGAGCTCGACCGTGACGCCATTGACCTCTGAAGGGTCCTCCGGAAGCGCTTCTCCGGTAAGTCCCGACATTTCGTTCAATATCCTGCGCTTCTCTTCGAGACCTGATGCTGATTCGAAATCTGCACGGAGCTTCTTGTATTTAGGATAACATTCCCTGAAATGGCTGACCTTTGCCTTTCCTTCCTCAAGCAGGTGGCATTGCTCGTCAAAAACCTTGGAAAGCTCCTCTATGCTGTCATGAAGCTCATTGATTTCCGATACGACCTTCTTGGCGAAAGGATATTCTGAAACCTTCATAAGCAGCTGTCGGAGAGACTGTTGCTGCTCGATGACAGACATGATGTTCTGAACGATATGGTTCTTCAGCATCTGTCTTTCTTCATCCTGGCTGCCGAGGTAGTCGTCAGCCTGATTGAAATTGCTGGTCTCCAGCGCCGATGACATTGATGCCAATGCTGAAGAGCATTTGTTCTTGAAGGACTGGACCCTGAGTTTGAAATCCGGAACGATTTCTGTCAATGCCTTTTTCAGGCTGAGGATTTTTCCGGACTCCGTCGACCACAGTCTGGCAGAATTTGCCGCTCTGGTCCTGTCTGCCGTCACCTTGTCGAAATTTTTAGGGTCTTCCGTAAGCCCGGCATTGACCTTCATGTATTTATGAAGGATTTCCGGGTATTCGATGCTGCTGATATAGTGGCTCTTTCCGGTGCTGATCTTGGCCAGAAGTTCGTACAGCTGTTCCGTCTCGAACATCTCACCCATGAACAGATATGCCGAAATGTCAGAAGCATTCATGCCGGAACAGAATTTCGCAAGTCCGTCGGAAACCGGTTTTACAAGTTCCGCCTGTTTCCTCAGGATAAAGGACTTGCTGATATTCAGGCTATAGCTGATTTCCGGATCGATGGACAGATGGTACGACACCTTGAAAGATGAATTGTCATCTGTCTCGTTTGCGAGTTTCAGCCATTCTTCCGCGTATTGCATCTGGTACAGATACTCTCTGCGTACCCCCTCCGGTGTCAAGAAACCGTTGGCGCGGTTGTTCTCATCGACGATATGTCTTACCAATGCCTCCTTGACAGGGTTCTCTCCGCCGGTCGGTATCCTCATGGTGTCACTGCACGTCACGAATGAACCATCCAGATAAATCAACGCTGAAATATTCACGGAAGTGCCGGAAGCAGAGATGGTTACAATCTTCTTTCCGAAGCCTTCCGTGGAGTCGGAAAGCTCCGAACGCCCGAACACGTCGCCGTTGAAATAGAGAGCTGTCAGCGAATTGAAGGAAGTACTGTAGGAAACTGTCCTGAACCCGCAATTTGAAATCACTTTCAGGAACTTCAGCCTTGCGCGCGGATCGATGCTGTCATCGAAGATGCACACCGTAGGAATGTCAGCCGTCCCAGGAACAATGCCGTGATAGAAATTGGCAAGCGTGTCCGTCAGACCGGATAATTTCACGAAATCCTGGTAATGCGCCTTCACGCCATGGATGGAAACGGTCTTTTCGGCCGATACGTTTTCCCAGTATCGACCGAAATAGGACTCTTTCTCCATCATCGAATAACGGAAGTTTTCCCTTCCGAAAGTAACGTCCGTAGTGTCCGTCTCCTCATGGAAATACAGCCAGAGGCGGTTGTCGTCACCTTGCCTGTATTCGTACATGTCTCCTTTCAGGGAGTCTATGATCGGAACGATGTAGTCGTTGCCGACATAGAGTATCAAAAAGTAGTCATTCATGTAATTCCAAACCTCTTTTTAGTCTTTGAACACTTCAGGAAGGAGTACTTTGTCGAGGTAGTACAATGCCTCGGCTATGAACAGCGGCATCCTGTATGTGGACGGATGTTCGGTGTTGCGGGATTCCAGATATTTGGCGTATTCCTTGTCATTGTCGAAGAACTGCTTGACATTTTCAATGCTCTTCTTCTCGTCTCTCAATGTCTGGATGTCCTGTGTGTCCCTGATCACGCCGGTCTCCTCCAGGAAGTTCGTGTAGAGTGAGATGAACTTCGAGAAGTTTTCGAACTCTCTAGGACAATGCAGCTTCTTGATGAATGCACCGTCGACGATGTCCAATTCATCAATCTCAGTCTTGTTCCCGTCAGAATCAGTATAGTAGAAACCTTTCTCTCCGAACACTTCCGACAGGAATTGCTTAGGGTCGTCAGTTACGGAAGAGTCGTCTCCGTTGTCCTCAGGAGCATTGTAGATGCCGTCAATGTCCGGTTTGAGATTTACGAGTCCGATTGCGACCTCCGACTTGTTCTCAAGCATGTCTTCCGACAGGATGTCCTGTGCATTGTCGCAGAAGAACTTTATGCCGTCATTTCCGAGACCTGCCTTGAAACACTTGGCATAGAATCTCTTGGCATCATCTTCATACACACCGTATATCCATTCGAAAGTTCTGCCGCCCTTTCCGTAATATCTCATGTGTATCTCGTCGATGTCGTTCTGCAATTCGTTGGTGCTTATGGCCTTGCGTGTGAGCAGTCCGGCATAGAATACGAGAATTCCGGTAATGTAGCATGGCAGGCAGAATGCTGAAGGCACATCCTGGTTCAGGGAATTGTAGAATTTCCTGAACTCGTCTCCGCCGTTGAGCTGGTCGAAAATATTGTTCAGATAATATGGAGCCCTTGAATAGACTGCCTTGTCATTGCTGATGATATCCTCGATGTTTATGACCTTGACCTTCGTAGCCTTGGACTCATGGAATTTGTACAATGCTTTCCTGAACTTGGCTGAAGAGTTGACGGCCTTGAAGAAATGATTGGCGGCGATTCTGATAGAGCATTGCGAAAGCAGAGTCTTGTTCCCGCTGCCGTTTCCGTTTCCGTTGCCGAGAATCAGGATGTCGCTGGTACTTCCGCCTATGTCAATGCCGACGAACAGACGGTTGTCCTGAAGAGATACTTTTTTCGTGATGGCGTATGAGCAGACAGCCTCACTTTCAGTATGAGACTTGATCTTCCTCAGTCTGACACCGTCAATCGGAGTGTCGCGCAAGTCATTGAATATCTTGCTCATGCTCTTCCTGTCGTTGCCGCTCATGGCACTCGGATATGACCAGAACAGGTTTTCCGGCTTGAGGTCGGCGTCGAACAAATCAGCGCAGATCATGACCCAAAGCGTGTTCATGAAAGATTTCTTCAGTTCGTTGCCTTTCGTGTCGGAGAGCCATTTCATGTTGCTGTACAGCTCACCGGCGTTGGTCTTTATGAAGTTTTCGCTGATTTCCTTGACCGCGATGTTCGTTTCATTTACAGGAACGCCGCCGATCAGCTCGTTCTCCTTTTTGGCCGAAGCGATATATTGGCTGTTGTGCGAATGGAGCCAGGATTTGACCTGTCCGTTGTTGTTGATGGTCTCTTCGTTCGAGATGAAAAGGAGCTCGTTCTTCTGGGCGAGACTGCGTGCCGGATTGTCGAATCCAAGCAGAGACAACCTCCTGTTGCTGAAAGGCATAGGGATAGTTTTCTCGTCTTTGTCCGAACGGTAATAGGCACATGTGTTCGTACTTCCGAAATCGATGCCGACAGTGGCGTTTGCCAATGAATCCACGGTGGTGATCTTTTCTTTCATTCCTCCGTTGTCGCCTTTCTTCAGCATGAGGAAACCTGCCGTATATTCCTGTTCGTCACGGTCGATTCCGAGCTGGACCAGATAAATCGGATATTCGCTGCGGATTATCTCGTATCTGTGCGCGGAAGAATCGACTTTGCCGACAGGATATGAAACGAGATATCTCTTCTCCAGTTCTGACTGCGTCGCCTCGCCCTTCAATGTGAAATCAAGTATCGGTGCAGAATTGTCATCATCGCCACCGAAGCCCTTGAAAATAGGGAAGGCCTTTATTCCTGAGCCGTTTATAGGGTACTCGCTATAATAGTAGTACTTGTTCCACAGGCTGGAAGCGAAGTTAGGCCATGTGATGATATGTGCCGGAGAATCAGGCTCGTAGATGCTGTATTCCTTGGACGCGATATCTACCTCGTTGTCGCTGATTTTGGCAGTGAGCGTGATTTTGATCATGTTGGAATTCACCTTGGCGGATACCTTCACGTTGGCATTGCCGTTGACGATATTGTAGGTCTCGTTCTTGAAACACTTGTCGATGGCGAATCTGCTGAACGGCAGGGCGGTAAAATAGATGTTTCCGTTGTCTTCGGCTTTCAGGTAGATTACCGGTGCATTTTCATACTTTTCACATTCTTCCGGCGTGCTCTTGAAAGCTACCAGATATTTGCTGTCGACGAACAAGTCCTGGACATTGTCTATCCTCAAATATTGCTTGCCCTCCTTTTCTGTGGCGGAGAATTGGTTGTCGCCCCACCAGTAAGTATATTTCTTGTTCAGCAACTGCGCCAATGGCCCCGACGGCTTGGCTGCCGTGTTTATCGATACCGGAATGTTGTTCAATTCGGCCTCGGAATATATCTTGGTGATGTCCTTTATCCAGTCTTCCGCCATTGTGGTGATTGTGTTCCCGATATCCTTCATGGAGTCAATGATATCGTTTCCTCCGATGCTGAGCAGAGATTCCTGGTAAGCCGGCAGGCATTCCTTTATGTCCCTCAGGAACTGGACGATTTTCTTGAAGTCCTTCTTCGTCCTTTCATTATCAAAATGTTTTCTGAATCTTTCGGAAGCCGGGTCTGCGAATTTGCCTTCATCATCTATCCAGAACATCTCTTCCCGTTTCTGGGATGTGCTGACGGCATTGCTCATGGAATAATTGGTGGACGGGAAGAAAATGGTGTATGGCGAAGTAGCGCCTACCAACGTCAAGTCCGGTGAATCCGGATCCTTGTAGTACAGCAATTGGATTTTGGGTGCGGCGTCTTCATTTTTTCCTGTGTCGGATGTGTATTTCCACAATGTCCCGTCATTGAACAGCATTTCGCCGAGGATGTTCCTGGCGTCGAATCTGCCGTACGTTTCCGTTATTTTCTTTCCGGACATAGGGATCGGACTGGAGGTTATGAACCTGTCGGAGAACAGGATATAGGAAGCCATGAGACCGCGCCACTCGCTGCGCATATGTCTGTAGCACTCAATTAGTATCCTCTTGTCGTCCTTGTCGGTCAGGTCTGATGTAAGTGCGTATTTTGTCAATTTTATCCTTGCCCATGGGGACGGCACGCCTGAAACCAGAGTGTTGAATTGCTCTGAGGAGGCGTTTTCTGAACCGTCGGAAGTGACGATGCTGTTGATGAAACCATCCAATGATTTCATTTCCACCCAACTGTCGGAACTGTCAATGCTGTTGCCCTGGGTTGAATTTATAAGTAGTGGTTTTGTTGCCATTTCTAGTCAAATTATATGGTTGCTTATAATGAGTACAGACTTGAAAGAGCCAGATATGTCCTTTCCATCAGCTGCTCCAGGGTTTTGTTGTTCTCCGGCTTGGTGTCTATAACCTTGTCCTTTATGACATTGAAAGGATTGGAGAACAGCTTGACTTTGAATGTCGGAGCGCTTTCCATATTGAATACCTTTTCGTTGATTTCATACTTCTTGAAATCCTTGTCGGAACTGCAGGCGAACAATGTCGGTTTGAAGAATGCCCCCTCCTGGTAACCGCAATCCTTTGCAGACTCCACTATCTGGTTCAGCCAGCCTTTGACGAGCCTTCCTTTTTCATCGGTATAAGACTTGATACCGAACATCTGGAAATATTTTTTCAGCGGGATGAGGTCGTTCTCGTCGAAATGAACGGTGTCCCGTCTCAGGTTCTCGAAATATTCATAAGCGGAATCGATGAATGAAGTTACCGTCATGACTCCCAGCCTCTTCATGAATTCCTTGTCGTCTTCGGTGAAATTCCTGAATGAAAGGTGTGAAATGTTGTCGTCAATGCCTCTGCATACGAATCTCTTGTCCGGGTTGTCGAACGAATTCGGCTTGTCGCACTGCTTGAAGAAATCGTGTGCGGCGAATGCTGCCATCAGCTCGATGAAATCTGAAGGGTTGCACTGGTCAGCTCCACCGGTGCCTCCGGAAGGCAGTCTCCTGAGAGAACCGGCATCCCTTCCCAGAACGTAAAGGCGTTTATAAACATCCTTGACCGTCTGGTCATTGTTGTAGAAATTGAGCGCAGCCTGCGAGTTCAGCGCGAATTTGTCAGCCGTTGCGTAGACCTTTTCATTGCACTGTATGTCGAACGTAAAATAGTTCGTGAGTATCACGGCACCATAATAATTGTTCTTGACGAGGTCGATACTGTCATTGTTGAACATGATTTTCGCGGCCTCGTTGAATGCCGGAGGAATTATCGGCAGTGAAGATGCGCCCGTGCCGCCGAAGACTGAACCGAAGACGAATACCTGTTTGCCGGCGCTTCCGTTGTTCAGGTTGCTGAGGAAATCGCGTAGGCCGCCGGAGTTGCTTCTGGTATTATATGCCTCTTCCAGAATCGCGTAATACATGAGCATTGAACCCATCTGGGTCTGTGCGCGATAGCCGTGAGCCAGAGACATTTCCTTTACTTCCGGACGTATGAGCAGGTCGGCCAGATCGGTAGCTTTTACCCTCGTTCCGGAAACGCTGTTTGCTATTTCAATGTTATTGTCAGCATTGTTGTTTATTATTCTGGCCATCGTCGCATTGTCATTCTTGTCGTAGTCCGGACTGAATTGATAATAGTTGATTTTAGCCGAGAACAATGTTTCGCTTCTGGAATTGCCGCCGTTTATCTTCTTGTAGTTGTCAACTAGAGTTCCCAGGCGACGGAAGTTGCCGTTGTCCTTGTCCGTATCCATTGCGAGCAGGTGCACCTCTGTGTCGTCGAACATTCCGATTGCACACAAGTGAACAAAACTTTCTATACATCGCATACCGGTTCCACCGATACCGACGACGAAAACACTTTTAGGCATGATTATAATGTGTTGTGGTGAATTGTGGTGGTTGATTCTTTAGTCCTTCTTGGGGAAAATGCTGGAAAGCTTGCGGTTTTTCGACAGCTTTACAGTGATGAAGCTTATCAGGTAGTAGACAGCCGTCGCTGCGAAAGCCGCCAACGCCAGATGCATCAGATATTTGTTGGAAAAAGCCGCGATGCGTATGTTCCTGAAAAACAATGCCCAGTTCAATGCCAATGAAACTAATAGCGTAAGGACTCCGTAAATGAAGAAATATGCTCTTCTGGTCTTGCCGGAATTGTCGACTTTGCCGTAGTCATAGTTGATTATGAACGCTGTGACAATCATTGCGAGGAAGAATACCACTGCCACTGCAAGGTCGATAAGATAAGTAGCGGAAATGGCATTTGCCAACTCCGGTGCGGTTTTGATTAGGGACATGATGTTATTGGTTTTTTAAATTGATGCGGTGTTGATGTACACTGTGTAGATTACGGATTTTTCAGTAGCCGGATTCATCTTCGGATCTGAAATTGTCTGTGAAATGCTCTGGTAGATGGATGTGTTGAGCATGTTCTGATGCATTCTCGACATGGACATCCATTTGAACGATGAGTTCAATCCGTCATTGCCCGAGAAATTGTCTTTCGCCTCGGAAACGACGAAGTCCACGCGGAGCAGGTTCGGGTGCTCGTCCGACAGCCTGTCGCCGATGCCGTCGAAATTCTTGCTGAGTTCAAGCACGATCTCTCCGGTTTCTTCGAATATGCCGTCGTTGACCTTGAATACATTCTTGACTTTTTTCAATTTTGAGACAGGAACGGCTGCCGGGAGGGTTCCTTCCAATGCGAGACTGTCGCAGAACTCCGTATATTCGTCGTAGATCTGATATACGACAGCGTCCACTTTGTTTATCTTGTAGCTGTTCTCGTCTCGGTTGTTTACGAACAGGCCTCTGAAAATGTAATCTTCGTTTATGCTGCCGGTCTTGAGATAGCTGTTCATGTCGGACCATGAAAGCAGATACTCCTGGACATCCATGACACTGTTGCGTCTGGTCGTTTCAGGATTTGGCGAAAGTGCCTGGTTGATATTCGGGTAATCCTCCGCGAATGTGATGTCAGGAACGCCGTTGTTCAGGTGGAGAAGTTTCACTCTCGTGTCTGCAGGAACCGTGCGGGCGAACTTTTTATAGACATTGTCCTCTATTTTTGTGTCTGTGAAGAACATGTAGTAGCGGAACTTCTCATATCGTCCGTTTTCGAGATATGGCTCACTATAAATATATATGTCATATCCTTTCGTAAGCCATGTGCGGAATTCTTCTGCAAGATAAGGATTGTTCAGATTGTCGCGGGATGCATTGCTGAGGAAATATTCGCCGTCAGTGATGAGTACTGCCTGATGGTTCGAATTGACGATCATGTTTACAGCGGACTTGATGTCTGCGTTGTTGACCTCAGTGATGGTATTGAGCAACTGATAGACTTGCTGTCTGTCGGAAGTTTCTTTTTTGATTTTGTTCCCCTTGATGGAATAGAAGGTAGGGGAGCAGTCGACGATGGAAGGGTGGGTGGCATTGTACCAGTTGGAATTTTTGGCCTGGGCCACGCAGGATGAATAGTCAATGAACAGGTCCACGGTGTCAGTCAGTGCCTGGCTTTGCACAGGGTAACTGTGTTTTACGAAGTCTTCGAGATTGGACAAATCTGCCGGAGCTTTCGAACATCCGATTGAAGCGGAAGCTAAACAAATGAGGCACAATACGTTAGATAGTGCGATGGGGGGGGGTAAGTCTCATTATATTATCGTTTTTATTATTATTCTGGTTCATCCTTCGGCCCTTCCCGAAAGGGTGCAATGACGCAAATATATAAAATATTTTATATCTATTCAACATTTGGCATTCTTTTACCTCCGGAAAATGCCACGCAGGAATCTTCGCCCTTGCAAGTGTCAGTCCTCCTCTATAATTTGTTCAGGTTCCCAAATGGAACTCATTATATCGATGGCTTCTGCCACACCGTGAGAGGCGGCTGTGTCGAGCACTTCGTAATATAGGTCCATGTCTTCCATGAAGCAGGCTGGATTGTTATATTTGGCTGCCACCTCCAACCATTCCCATCCATAATGGTTGTCAGGTGCGAGGCAGCCATGTTCAATACCTTCAAGCAGTTTCTTTTGAAATGTATGAAGGTCGCTTATTTCACATGTACTCCAATCGTTGTATATGTTCAGCAATGCCTTTGCCACGTAAAGTCCCGTATTGCCATGTTCTATGGCGATTTCGATGAAATGTAATATTTCTTTCTTTTGAGCTGCCAGTATGCAACTATCTGTTTTGCCCTCCAACTCGTCGTGTCCCAAACTTGCGATCATGTTCCAGATTCCAATGTAATTAGGAATTTCGCGATAGGCGAAAGCCAGTTGCAGTGAGTCCGAGCTCAACAGCTGATTGTCAATCAGGCTGGCATCCGTGCTGACCTCCGCACCGGACTTGATACAATACGTCCGCTCTCCCCATCGTAGAGTAACGGCATCGGCCGTGGCCGACACAATCTCAATTTGTCCACCATTCAAGGCGGTGAGGTTGATGTATGATATTTTCTTGTCATCGAGACGGTCGATGTCAACATAGTAATCGGTATCGTAGGTATTGCCGACCGACATGTCACGTGTCATATGCGTTGCTCTTATACGAAGTTCCCTGTGCGTTGCCCGTGAATCATATCCTTTGGTGTCGGGTACAGCAAGGGGAGAGATTTTGTCGGCACATTCCTCCAGTTCCTGCAAGCCGTATAGGCAGTCATATAGCAGGACCTGTGTATGTTGGAAGTCTTCGTCGGAAATGTCACAGGTGTCGTAAGCCCATTTCATGCTCATGCTGATGTCGACATATCGGCTCTCTTCGGTCAGTCGCCGATGGCCGGCAAAGCGTTCAAGAGCGCAAATGGCATCTTTGAGCAATATGCCAAAGCTGTCTGAGCCAACCGACGGACGCAAAGCCTGCTTCACTAACGCATAGACCGTTGCCAGGTCACTGTCCTTAGTACATGTATATCTGCTTTTGATGACAAAGCACTTGTATTTGCTTTTCCACATGGTGCACATCAGTTAATTATATGGTATAAATTACGTTTTCCGGCCGATACCCGTTCTCTCTGGTGACAGTTTCAATATGGCTTTACAAAGTTAATATTTTTTTCTTAGGCTCACCATGGGGCGTGGAGCACAAGTCTCTGTATCACAAACGATTCGCTATTTTCAGAGTTGGCGTCTTGCCAACTCTGATTTCGGTTATATGTCTGAGTGTATGCGAGTTATGCTCCACGCCAGATGTGCTAGTTGTGTATCAATCATACATAATCCCCATACAATCACACGCGATGCCCCGATTTCCGGCCCACGCCCCAAACACCACGCAGCTGCTCATTTGACAATTTTTGCCATTTTTACGAAAAAGTATTTAGAAATCGAAGAAATTTTTGTTTAATTCGAATTATTTGTAACTTAGGGGAGGAAAATATGTGACAATCTTTAAAAGTTACTGATATGGCTGAAAAATTTCTTCTTCTCGGTGACGAGGCCTTGGCCCTAGGTGCGCTGCACTCAGGGCTGTCCGGCGTCTTCGCTTATCCGGGAACTCCATCGACTGAAATTACGGAATATATTCAGGCGCATCCTCTCACTAAGGAGCGCGGCCTGCATTGTGAATGGAGCTCCAACGAAAAAACCGCTATGGAATCGGCACTCGGCATGTCGTATTCCGGAAAAAGAACATTGGTCTGCATGAAACACGTCGGCATGAACGTATGCGCGGACGCTTTCGTGAACTCGGCCATCACCGGAGCCAACGGCGGACTGGTGGTCGTGGCATGCGACGACCCTTCGCAGCACTCTTCCCAGAATGAGCAGGACTCCAGGTTCTATGCTGATTTCGCAATGGTGCCATGCTTCGAACCCTCCAACCAGCAGGAGGCTTATGACATGGTCTGTGAGGCGTTTGAATACTCGGAATCCCGTCATATCCCGGTACTTATGAGATTGACTACCAGAATGGCGCACTCCCGCGCCGTCGTTTCTACCGGCGAAATTCTGGAAGAAAACCAGGTGAAATTCCCTGAGCCGCAGCTCGCGTCCAACTGGGTGACCCTGCCGGCCAATGCCAGAAAACGTGTGCGCCAGCTAGCAGATGACGTGCTCGCATTCACGGCGGACTCCGAGGATTCTCAGGACAATGCTTTCGTGAAGGGAACTGACGCTTCCGTCGGCATCATCGCTTGCGGCATTGCATATAACTATCTGATGGAGAACTTCCCTGACGGATGCCCTTATCCGGTGCTGAAAGTCACCAGATATCCGTTCCCGAAAAAACAGGCACGCGAACTCGCTTCGATGTGCAGCCGCATAATCGTAATGGAAGAAGGCCAGCCTCTCATCGAGGAAAGACTCAGAGGACTCCTCTATGACGGGGACAATGCTGCCCTCACCATAAGCGGACGACTTGACGGAACATTGCCTCGTACCGGAGAACTCACACCGGACTGCGTACGCGCAGCGGTCGGCCTGGCACCAACAGGAAACAAGGCAGCGTCCCAGGTAGCCGTTCCGCGTCCTCCGGCACTATGCCAGGGCTGCGGTCACAGAGACTTCTACACGGCATTGAACGTGGTTCTGGAGCGTTATGAGCCGCAGGCACGTGTGTTCAGTGACATCGGATGCTATACGCTCGGATATCTTCCGCCGTTCAAGGCATTCCATACCTGCGTCGAAATGGGGGCGTCCGTTACAATGTCCATCGGCGCTGCCTGCTCGGGCGTTTGGCCGTCCGTAGCTGTGATAGGTGACTCGACATTCACCCACAGCGGCATGACCGGCCTGCTTGATGCCGTCAATGCGAAAGCCGACATCGTAGTCTGCATTTCAGATAACCTGACCACCGGAATGACCGGAGGACAGGACTCTGCTGGCACCGGTAAGATTGAGGAAATCTGCAAGGGAATCGGCGTGGAGCCTGAACATATCCGCACCATCGTCCCTCTTCCGAAGAACTATCCTGACATGGAAAAAGTCATTGAAGAAGAAATAAACTATCACGGAGTTTCAGTTATAATCTGCCGCAGGGAATGCATCCAGACAGCCAGACGTCATGCAGCAGCGGCCGCTAAAAAACAGGAGAAATAATATGGACAAGAAAGACATTATTCTCGCAGGCGTGGGAGGACAGGGAATCCTCTCCATCGCTACGGTCATCGGCTGGGCAGCATTGGACCAGAACCTTCATCTGAAACAGGCCGAGGTTCACGGCATGAGCCAGCGCGGAGGAGATGTGCAGAGCAACCTGCGGCTCAGCCGCGAACGCATCTGGAGTGACCTTATACCTAAGGGCGGGTGCGACCTTATCCTGTCGCTTGAGCCGATGGAAGCGCTCAGATACCTTCCTTGGCTTGCTCCTGACGGATGGATCGTTACCAATACCACACCGTTCGTGAATATTCCGAACTATCCGGAAATGGACGATATCCATAAGGAGCTCGCATCCGTAGGCAGGGTAGTCTCCGTGGATTGCGACGCCATCGCCAAAGACGTAGGCTCGCCGAAGAGCGCCAACATGGTGTTGCTCGGTGCCTCTGCATCTGTGATGGAAATCATTGACCCTGAGAAACTTCGCGAAGGAATCGCGGAAGTGTTTGCCCGCAAGGGAGAGAAAATCGTGGAAATGAACATTGCTGCATTCAACGCCGGACTTGAGGCGTCGAAGAAGTAAAAAACACTGAATTGATGCTACCTATCTCAGAAAAAGACCTTCAGAATGTCCTGAAAGACATGGACATTTCCGACATAAGTCATGCGACGATACGCCAATGCGTGAACGTGGCGCATGAACTGGAGCATATTTCCGGAGACAAATTCGTGCATCTGGAATTCGGAATTCCGGGTATCAATGCATGTGAAGTCGGCGTTGAGGCGCAGAAAAAGGCGCTCGACGAGGGTATGGCTTCGATTTATCCGCCGGCATCCGGCACCCCGGAGCTGAAACGGAACGGCGCCAGATTCGTCAAGGCGTTCACCTGCATTGACATACACCCCGAAGGAATCGTTCCGACGGTCGGGTCAATGCAGGGCTGCTATAACCTTCTTCTGGAGTGCTCGCAGCTCGTTCCGGGGAAAAACGCCGTCGTCTACCTGAATCCGGGCTTCCCGTCCCACTATGTCCAGGCCAATGTCATCGGGCTTCCGACCCGCATGTTCGATATTTACGACTGCCGGGGCGAGGCACTCCGCGAGAAACTGGAATCATTGTTCAGTGACGGAAAAGTCTGCGCGATGGTCTACTCGAACCCGAACAACCCTTCCTGGGTGTGCCTGACGGAGGAAGAACTCAGGATAATCGGCGAAATGTGTACGAAATATGATGTCATCGCTCTGGAAGACATGGCCTACATGTGCATGGATTTCAGGAAGGACAGATCGGTTCCGTATGCGGCGCCTTATCAGCCGACAGTGGCGAGGTATACCGACAATTGGGTGATGCTCATATCCGCCTCCAAGATATTCAGTTATGCCGGTGAGCGAATTGCCATGGTGGCGATTTCCGACAAACTGTATCACAGGGAATATCCTGAGTTGAGGTCGCGTTACGGCATCGGCCGGTTCGGAGACAATTTCTCATTGACATATATCTATGTGAATTCTTCAAGTTGCTCGCATTCAGTTCAATGCGCGTTCGCGGCAATGCTGGGCGCGGCTGCTGACGGTCTGTACAACTTCGTGGAGAACATGAGGGAATATGGCCGCAGGTCTGCCCGTGTCAAGGCTGCATTCATCGAAAACGGATTCCATCTGGTATATGACAAGGACCTGGACGAGGATGTCAGCGACGGCTTCTTCTTCACGGTCGGCTATCCGGGAAAAACCGGAAGTGAACTTCTGCTCGGACTTCTCAGATGTGGAATTTGTGCGATAACATTGTCCTCGGCAAAAAGCACGAGGGAAGGTATCCGCGTCTGCGTCTCCCTGATGAAGACCGAAGACGACTACGCCCGCCTGGAACATGGCTTGAAACTGTTCCGCGAGATTTATAAATAATTGAAATGTTATGAAATATGTGAGCGCCGACGAGGCAATGAAACTCGTCAAATCCGGAGACTGGGTCTATTTTCAGGGCAGCACCGCCGTACCTGTCATTTTGCAGGAAGCCATGGCGAGACGCGCCGATGAACTGCGTGACGTGAAAGTCGTATCCGGATTCAATGTCACCAAAGGAGTGGCACCTTTCTGCAAGCCGGAATATCGGGACTCATTCATTGTAAATAGCGTTTTCCTGTGTGCAGACCAGCGCAAATATGTCGCTGACGGCTACGGCAGCCTTATCCCGGGCTTCCTCGGAGAAATTCCGAGCCTGTTCCGCAGGGGAGAGATTCCGATTGACGTGGCATGTATAAACTGCTCGTTGCCGGATGAAAACGGATATTGCAGCTACGGTATTTCCGCAGACTTGGCTCTGTCGGCAGTGGAATCCGCGAAGATTGTCATTGCGCAGATCAACAAGAGCATACCATATCTTTACGGTACGGCAATGATCCATGTTTCGGAAATTGACGCGGCTGTGGAATGCGACGATGCACCTGTGGACATGCAGTTCGGTGCGCCGACCCCGATAGAAGCGGCCATCGGATCATACATTGCCGAGGAAATTCCTGACGGTGCGACATTGCAGATCGGTGTCGGAGGTATTCCTAATGCGATTCTGAACGGATTGAAAGACCATAAGCATCTGGGACTCCATACAGAAGCCATGACAGACGGCGTTTTCCGCCTCATGCAGTCGGGAGTCATCGACAATTCCTGCAAGAAGGTCGAACCGGGACGCAGCGTCGCTTGTCTTGCCCTCGGTTCCCGTCACATGTATGAATATCTGGACCATAACAAGGATGCCGTGTTCTACGATGTCGCGTGGACCAATGACCCTCAGCGCATCCGTCAGAATCCTAAGGCAATGGCTGTCAATTCCGCCATCGAGGTGGACATTACCGGACAGGTTTGCGCCGACAGTATCGGCGACATGATTTTCTCCAGCGTAGGAGGCCAGCATGACTTCATGTACGGCGCGGCATTGTCTGAAGGAGGCAAGACCTTCATCGCGCTTCCGTCTAGGACAATGAAAGGAAAAGGCAAGATCGTTTCTCACCTTACACCTGGTGCCGGCGTGGTCACGACCCGTTTCCAGACACAATACGTGGTGACGGAATACGGTTGTGTCTACCTGAGGAACAAGAACTTGGCGGAAAGGGCCAAGGCGCTTATCTCGATTGCCCATCCTGATGACCGTGAAGAGCTGGAGCGCGCAGCATGTGAGCGTTTCGGCTACATGTGGCTGAGAATGAAATAGTGAGGGTGCCAATTGTTTAACTATTTTAGTTATCTTTGTAGACTATCCGGAAAAACTTCGGGTAGTCTAATTTTTATTGACAATGATCAGGCCGGAGCAGGTATCGGAGTCGTGCTCTGCGCAATGTTGATCAAGAGTGAAAAAACCAAAATAAATTAAATTATGAAAAAGTTTCTATTGTCAATGATGATGCTCGCTGTCGTGTTCGCGAATGC
>OCHN01000557.1_pt1 | contig 37883 bp, 32 predicted proteins | sample 1538911 | NCBI WGS metagenome assembly OCHN01 (sample SAMN04571736, study PRJEB22368) | human gut metagenome | biome: human gut; material: stool | host: Homo sapiens | place: Luxembourg | collected 2013-01-11 | reverse complement strand
TTTGACCCATATAACGCCATATAAATTGTTTATAAGGCTCTTTTTTGTAGAAAAACAAAAACTCGTTGTACATCCACATAAGAACGTACAACGAGTTTTTAGTTATTTATATTGGGAGTTTTGACACGCCCTCCATTAGTAACTGAAATACAACTGTTTGCAATGACTACGGCAAGAATGCCGTAGCCATTAGTAACTGAAATACAACTATTTGCAATGACTACGGCAAGAATGCCGTAGTCTCCTACAGTTAGCCATTCATCACAATTCTATAGTTTTGACACACCCTCTACTTGATTATTACTTGAGGTGCAAGGTGTGACCCATACGGTCGCGCTTAGTCTTCAGGTAGCGCTCGTTGTACTTGTTGGGTATCACTTCGATGGGCACGTTCTCCACAATCTCGAGTCCGTACGACTCCAGTCCTACGCGCTTTGTGGGATTGTTGGTGAGCAGGCGCATCTTGTGTACGCCGAGGTGGCGCAGCATCTGTGCTCCGCAACCATAGTCGCGCTCGTCGGGCTTGAAGCCGAGGTGCACGTTGGCATCCACGGTGTCGTAACCTTCCTCCTGCAGCTTGTATGCCTCAATCTTGTTCATGAGTCCAATGCCGCGACCTTCCTGCTGCATATAAACCACTACGCCCTTGCCTTCCTTCTCGATCATCTGCATAGCTGCGTGGAGCTGCTGTCCGCAGTCGCAGCGCTTCGAGCCGAGGATGTCGCCTGTGGCGCATGAAGAGTGTACACGTACGAGCACGGGTTCGTCCTCACGCCACTCGCCCTTCACGAGTGCCATGTGCTCCAGTCCGTTGCTCTGCTGACGGAACGGCACGAGGCGGAAGTGTCCCCACTCTGTCGGCATGTCTACCTCCTCGCCCACTTCGATTATCGACTCCTTCTTGAGGCGGTAAGCGATGAGGTCTTTGATGGTGATGATGCGCAAGCCCCACTCCTCTGCCATCTTCTGCAGGTCGGGCATACGTGCCATTGTGCCGTCTTCGTTCATTATCTCCATGAGTGCGCCTGCCGGATAGAGACCTGCCAGGCGGCAGAGGTCGATGGCAGCCTCGGTGTGTCCGCAGCGGCGGAGCACGCCGTTGTCCTGTGCGTAGAGCGGATTGATATGTCCAGGGCGACCGAATGTCTGTGGTGTAGACGCTGGGTCGGCGAGTGCTTTGATGGTGGCAGCACGGTCGTGTGTTGACACGCCGGTGGTGCATCCCTCGAGTTTATCGATTGTAACGGTGAACGGTGTGCCAAGCATTGATGTGTTGTCGCTCACCTGATGCGGCAGGTCGAGCTCCTCACAACGCGAGAGGGTGATGGGGGCACAGAGCACGCCACGCGCGTTCTTCAACATAAAGTTCACCTTTTCAGGAGTTATCTTCTCGGCGGCGATGATGAGGTCGCCCTCATTCTCGCGATCTTCGTCGTCAACCACGATTACGAACTGTCCGTCTTTAAAATCTTTTAGAGCATCTTCGATGCTGCTCAGTTTGAATTCTCCCATATTATTTATTTGTTGATGAGTGTTATTATTATTCGTTATCTTACTATTATTGTTTCTAAAATATCGCCATTAAGTATGTCGCTACCGATTGAGTATGGCGTTTATTCTGCCCATGATTATCTTGTTCTCGGTCTGCACCACCTTCAGGTCGCGCTGTAGACGCAAGCGATAGCGCCACATTCGCATGTAGAGCACGAAGCCGAGCGGTACGACGATGGCTGCCACAATGTTCAGCCACTTGCGTTCGAAGGGGCGTGTATGGGCGCGCTCCGACATCACGGGGTACATGCTCAGGTGGTTGATGATAGTGCGGTCGCGCGAGTTGCTGAGGTCTTCTATTATCTGCTCCAGCTGTGGCACAATGCGCTCCATCACGTTGTCGGGCTCGTACTTAAAGAACACTTTCACCCAACTTGGCGCACGTTTCAAACGATGCGTGTGCGAGTACTCGACTATCTCGTTGTTCATCTGCTGCAATTGTGCCAAGTCGTCGGCGTAGCGCGGATCATTGATTACCACCTCCTTGCGATATATCGGGCGCTTGATGCGCAGACCGAAGAAGCGACGGAAGATGTCGGCGTACAAGTCGGCATTGAACACAACGGAGTCGTTGGTTGCTTTATATGTAAAGAACACCGCCATCGGCACGAGCACAGCGGGAGCAAGACTCTTGCCGAACCATATCGTCCACATACCGCTTCGCGCCATTCGATAGCCCGAGTTGTCGAGTATGTAGTAGAGGATGAAGACGAGCACCGAGATGAGCACCGGCAGACCCAAACCGCCCTTGCGTATGATGGCTCCGAGCGGCGCACCGATAAAGAAAAAGATGAGACACGACAAGGCGAGCGTTATCTTTGCCACCCATTCTATCTCGTGCTGACGTATCAGGCGGTCGCCATCGCTGGTGATGAGCGACTTAAACTCGAGGTCGCTCTTGCGTGAGGCTACTCGGTTCAGGGCATAACTTATAGCGGTGCGCTTCTGTTGCGACGTGAGGTGAGCGTATGCTGTATCGACGTTATAGGCTGAGGTCGTAGCAAGTTGTAGGGCGCGAAGCGAGTCGTTCTTCGTAACCGAAGAGAGTCGATAGAACGTGAGTCGATCGGCAGCGTAGTAGTTGTTGCCGATACTATCGTACACTTGTTTCAGCGAGTCCATATCGTGAACTATCTGCGTGAAACTCTTGCCACGTGCGTCGTTGGATATCGACGAACCATCGCTCACATTAAAGTCGGAATCAAAGTCGAGCACGATATGCTTCTGCACAAACGACTCGCGACGATAGGGCACCGAAGCGCTGCCAGCCAACTCCTGCGACTGCATATTCTCAAACCATTCGCCACTCCACAGCGTGAGCAGTAGGTGTTTCTTCTCGGCTGTCGACTGCAACATGCCCGAGTCGGCGAGTATTATCGCCTGGTCTTCGTACGACCCTGTCATGCGATAAATCATTATACCGTAAAGCTTACCCGTGTCCATATTCTTCTTCGACACGTAGAGGTTAGAGTTTGGTATGCCGTCGTAAAACACGCCTTCCGGTATTTCCAGTTCCGGACTCTTCTGCTTCATTGATATGAGCATCAAGGCGAGCTTACGGTTGGCTTCCGGACCGATAGAGTTCTGAAAATAAATGGAGAGTACGCAGATAGCCACACTGATGGCTATGAGCGAACGAAACGCTTGCATGAGCGATATACCTGCAGCTTTTATAGCCGTCAGCTCTGAGCTTTCACCGAGATTTCCGAATGTTATAAGCGATGAAAGCAGAATGGCAAGCGGCATTGCTTGCGGCACAAGCATGAGTCCCATATGCCAAAAGAATTCGGCAAGCACGTCGACGGAGAGTCCCTTACCGATTAGCTCGTCGACATATTTCCACAGAAACTGCATCATCAGTACAAATTGACAGATGAAGAACGTTCCTATGAACAAAAGACCGAACTGCTTTGCAATGAAGATATCTAATTTCTTTATACGAAACATCGTGAGCGTTTTTACCTTATTATATATAGGTAGACTGTTCCACCAGTGCACTACATATAAGAGGTTAAGTATATGTATGCTTTTTTATGCTGCAAAATTAGCATAAATATTTCATATACTCCACGAAATTAAATGATTTTAGTATTTTTACACTGCCGAAGTAGCCCACTCCTACCCTACACGCCACACTTACGACGCAAACGCTCGAAGTTGCTCGTCCATATATCCTCGAGCCAGTCTTTATCGCCATCGTCTGTAAAATCGGTAACGCTGAGCATGTATCCACCCGTCAGACTACACTTCTCCATACGTATCTCTACATACGACCCGTCGGTTTCGTCGTCCCAACTCCAGCGTATGCGTCCGTATTTCTCAATCACGCTGACCGTTGCCATTCGTACTTCATGGTGGCGGTTAGCATCGCCCCATGCGCAGGTGAGTTGGTCGCCATCGAGCGTCACGCTATCGGCTATCCACTTCTGCAAACCCGAATCGGTACCGATAAGCTGCCAAATGATATTCTTCGAGGTTGAGTTTAGGAGGTGTTCTACAGTGATTTTGTTTTTCTCCATAGTTGTTGTTTTAGTAGTTAAGCCATTAGGAAGGCCTGTATTTTTTGCAAAGATAGGGAAAAAGATAAAGAAAATGCACTTTATTGTGATTTTTTTTGCGAAAAGTTTTGGCGATTAACAAAAAAGCATTACCTTTGCACCCGCAATCAAGAACGATGGCGGGATAGCTCAGCTGGTTAGAGCGCATGATTCATAATCATGAGGTCCCCAGTTCAATCCTGGGTCCCGCTACAAAGAACGAGTTAAAGATTAAGTCTTTAACTCGTTTTTTTGTACATAAATCAATAAAAACATATTTAACACAACTTTTTCCGCATTTTTTCTACAATTTACACATTATATTATTGGTTTTTAGTACCTTTGCATTGATTTTGAAAAATTACACGCAAGACGGAATAGCAAAGCCATATTGACGTTCGCACGTGTAACAACATCATACAACAACAAGGTAAAAAGGATAATCAACAATAATAAAAAGAAATCATGGCTGGAACAAAAAAAATCAAGACCGCGCTTATCTCCGTATTTCATAAGGATGGTCTCGACGAGCTCCTGAAGAAGCTCAACGAAGAAGGTGTTAAATTCCTCTCTACTGGTGGCACACAAGCATTCATCGAAAAGCTTGGCTACGAATGTCAGTCGGTAGAAAGCGTAACATCTTACCCATCAATCCTTGGTGGACGTGTCAAGACTCTGCACCCACGCATCTTCGGCGGCATCCTCGCTCGCCGCGACAATGAAGGCGACCGCCAGCAGATGGCTGAATACGCCATCCCCGAAATCGACCTCGTCATCGTCGACCTCTACCCATTCGAGCAGACTGTAGCAAGCGGTGCTTCCGATGCCGACATCATCGAAAAGATAGACATAGGCGGCATCTCACTCATCCGTGCTGGTGCTAAAAACTTCAACGACGTGGTCATCGTTCCGAGCAAGGCTGAATACAAGCTTCTCCTCGACATCCTCAACACTAATGGTGCTGAGACCTCTCTTGAGGAGCGCAAGATGTTCGCTGAGCGTGCGTTCGGCGTAAGCAGCCATTACGACACAGCCATCCACGCTTGGTTTGCAAAGTAAACTCAAAACTCAAAATTCAAAAAACTCAATAAATGGGATTTTTTTCATTCAGACAGGAAATTGCGATGGACCTCGGCACTGCCAACACCATCATCATCTGCGACGATAAGATCGTTGTTGATGAGCCGTCGGTAGTGGCACTCGACCGTCGCACAGACAAAATGATTGCTGTCGGCTCGAAGGCAAAGATGATGTATGAGAAGACTCACGACAACATCCGAACCATTCGCCCACTCCGCGATGGAGTCATCGCCGACTTCTCAGCATGTGAACAGATGATGCGCGGACTCATCAAGATGGTACACTCTGGCAGCCGACTCTTCACACCGTCACTGCGTATGGTTATCGGCGTTCCTTCAGGTTCTACCGAAGTGGAGTTGCGCGCCGTGCGCGACAGTGCTGAGCACGCCGATGGACGCGACGTGTACCTCATCTTCGAGCCTATGGCAGCTGCTATCGGCATCGGCATCGACGTGGAAGCACCAGAGGGCAACATGATTGTAGACATAGGTGGCGGCTCAACAGAGATTGCTGTAATCTCGCTCGGCGGCATCGTGTCGAACAACTCTATTCGCACTGCTGGCGATGATCTCACAGCCGACATTCAGGAGTACATGTCACGCCAGCACAACGTGAAGGTTTCGGAGCGTATGGCTGAGCGTATCAAGATACACGTCGGCTCGGCTCTCACTGAGCTTGGCGACGATGCACCGGAGGACTTCATCGTTCACGGACCGAACCGCATCACTGCGCTCCCTATGGAGGTGCCGGTATGCTATCAGGAGATAGCACACTGCCTCGACAAGACTGTCGCAAAGATCGAGAACGCTGTGCTCTCTGCTCTTGAGAACACACCGCCTGAACTCTATGCCGACATCGTGAAGAACGGCATTTATCTCAGTGGTGGCGGTGCTCTGCTGCGTGGTCTCGACAAGCGTTTGCAGGAGAAGATCAACATTCCGTTCCACATCGCCGAAGATCCGTTGCACAGCGTAGCAATCGGTGCGGGTGTGGCTCTGAAGAACATCGACCGCTTCTCATTCCTGATGAGATAGGCTAAAAGTAAAAGAGTAAAAAAGCAAAAAAGTAAAAAAGTAAAAAGGTAAAAGAGTAAAACGCTCTTGACAGTAAATAACTTTTAAAGGTAAAAAGGTAAAAAAGTAAAAGAGTAAAAAGAGCATGAAAGGTTATACGCCCTCTGCTTTTTACTTTTTTACTCTTTTACTTTTTTACTTTTCAATTATGCGCAACCTATTAGATTTCCTTTCACGCCACAACCACTGGTTCGTCTTCCTCTTGCTTGAGGTAGTGAGCCTCACACTGCTGTTCAAGTACAACAGCTATCAGGGCAGTGTGTGGTTTTCATCGGCTAATGCCGTAGCAGGCAAGATGTACGAATGGGACTCGTCCGTGAAGCAATACTTCGCCCTCACCGAAGTGAACCGCCAACTCACCGACCGCAACATATACCTCGAACGCGAAGTGGAGATGCTGCGCGAGCAGGTGAAGAAGTCAAACAACGACACTACCCTCGTCGAACGACTGCAACAGAACATCATGCGCGACTACGAGACCATACCGGCAAAGGTCGTCAGCTCGTCGCTCGACAAGGCTAACAACTTCATCACCATAGATAAAGGCAGTGCCGACGGCGTGCGCAAGGACATGGGCGTGGTATGCGGACAGGGTATCGTGGGCATCGTCTATCTATGCAACGAACACTACTCGGTGGTTATCCCTGTGCTCAATGAGCAGTCGAACATCAGCTGCACCATACGCGGACGTGGCTACTTCGGCTACCTGCGCTGGCATGGTGGCTCGCCCGAAACGGCATACGTAGAGGACATACCACGCCATGCACACTTCCGACTGGGCGATTTCATCGTGACATCGGGCTACTCCTCGGTGTTTCCACCGGGCATCATCGTCGGACGCATCAAACATGTGTACAACTCCGAGAACGGACTCTCCTACCGTCTCAACATCGCTCTGTCGACCGACTTCTCACGTCTGCGCGACGTGAGCGTCATCAACGACCGCGAGATGGACAAGAAACTCGAATTACTGCGTGCTGCCGAAGACTCCATCAAGGCACGCCAATAAACATACAGAAGAAACAAATGAGCCTGAACTTCCTTAGAAACATAGTATTCATCATAGTGCTGCTGCTCGCACAGACGCTGCTACTCAACCATATCAGCGTCTTCGGATGCGCCACACCGCTACTCTATGTCTACTTCGCACTGACCGTGCAACGCGGCGAAGCGAAGTGGGCTACGCTGCTTTGGTGCTTCTTCATGGGTCTGTTGGTGGACATCTTCACCAACACACCAGGTGTAGCAGCTGCCTCAATGACGCTCGTGGGCTTCTTGCAACCCTACGTTGTCGAACTATTCGCGCCACGCGATAGTGCCGACGACCTCCGTCCGTCCCCCTTCACCTTCGGCTCAAGCAAATACACCAATTACACCATCATTCTCGTACTCATCTATTGCTTCACATTCTTCTCGCTCGAAGCCTTCAATCTGTACAACTGGGGACAATGGATTGCCTGCATCGTGGCAAGCACCATCATCACCGTTGTATTGATTTTGGTGATAGAGTACTTCAGAAGTAAAAGATAGAGCACAGCAGAAACTGTAAGTAGAGAACATTATTAGTAGTAATCGGTAACATCAGTAGTAGGAAATGAGCAATTATAACCTTGAGAAACGGCGCTACGTAATCGCTTTTGTAGCAACGGCTATTGTCGTTGTCTACATCGTGCGTCTCTTCACGCTGCAGCTGCTTAGCGACGACTACAAGAAGAACGCCGACTCCAACGCCTTCCTCAAGAAAATCGAATACCCTTCGCGTGGTGCCATCTACGACCGCAACGGCAGACTGCTCGTGTACAACCAGCCGGCTTACGACATTATGGTCGTGATGAACGAAGCAAAGGGACGCATCGACACGCTTGAGTTTTGCCACGCGCTTGGCATCACGAAAGAGTTCTTCATAAAGCGCATGAACGACATTAAGGACTACTCGAAGAACCCTGGCTACTCGCGCTTCACGCAACAGCTCTTTATGAGTCAGCTTCCTTCGGAGGAGTTCAGTTTCTTCCAAGAAAAGATATTCCGCTTCCCTGGCTTCTACGTGCAGCAGCGCAGCATACGCCAATACCAATCGAAGGTGGGCGCGCATATCCTCGGCGACGTGGCTGAGGTGTCACCCTACGACATTGAGGAGGATAGCTATTATCAGCCTGGCGACTACATCGGCAAACTCGGTGTGGAGAAGTCGTACGAGAAACAGTTGCGTGGCGAAAAAGGAGTGCAAATTCTGCTGCGCGACGCTCGCGGACGCATACAAGGCAAGTACATGGACGGCAAGTACGATCGCAAACCGATTGCCGGCAAAGACCTCACGCTCGCCATTGACGAGAAGCTACAAGCATTGGGCGAACGTCTCATGGAGGGCAAGATAGGCTCTATCGTGGCACTCGACCCTCGTACGGGCGAAGTGCTCTGCATGGTGTCGGCTCCGAGCTACGACCCACGTATCATGGTGGGACGTGCACGCGCTAAGAACCACCGCGCACTGGCTAAAGATGCTTGGAAACCACTGCTCAACCGCTCCATAATGGGTATGTATCCGCCTGGCTCCACGTTCAAGACATCGCAGGCTCTTACGTACATGACGGAAGGCATCATTACGCCAGGCACAGCATTCCCCTGCAACCACGGCTTCTACTATCGCGGTCTACACGTAGGTTGCCACTCACATGCCGCTCCTATCGCTCTTGTCGATGCCATCAGCACCTCGTGCAACTCCTACTTCTGTTGGGGACTTTACTACATGATTGGCAACCGCTCGAAATACAAGACTCCGTATAACGCCATGAACACGTGGCGCGACTATATGGTATCGATGGGCTTCGGCTATAAGTTGGGCATCGACCTGCCTGGCGAGAAGCGTGGCATGATTCCGAACGCCGATTATTACGACCGCAACTATCGTGGCTCGTGGAACGGTCTGACTATCATCTCTATATCTATCGGCCAGGGCGAGGTGACGCTCACTCCGCTACAGATAGCCAACCTCGGTGCCACCATCGCCAACCGCGGCTACTACTACCGACCACACGTGGTGCGCAAGGTGCAAGGCGAACCGCTCGACACCATGTACACCCACCGCCACTATACAATGGCATCACGCCGAGCCTACGATTACGTGGTAGCAGGTATGCGCTCCTCAGCCTTGAAGGGTACGTGTAAAGCTCTCTCACGACTGCCGTTCGAGGCATGTGGCAAGACGGGTACGGCGCAGAACCACGGACGCGACCACTCCGTGTTCATGGGCTTCGCACCGATGAACAACCCGAAGATAGCTATCGCCGTGTACGTAGAGAACGGCGGATGGGGTGCCGACTTCGGTGTACCTATCGGCGGACTGATGATGGAACAGTATCTTACGGGCAAGCTATCGCCTGCTGCCGAGGCGCAAGCAGATGCCATGCAGGCACGACGCATTGGCTACGGTCCGAGATTTTCTCAAAAGTAAAAAAGTAAAAGAGTAAAAAAGTAAAAAGCTTAGGAAGGCTTAGAAAGGCTTAGGAAGGCTTAAAGAGGCTTAGGAAGGCTTAAAGAGGCTTAGAAAGGCTTAGGCTTAAAGAGGCTTAGAAAGGCTTATAAACTAAAAACAATGATAAACGACAAACCACAAAGCATTTGGTCGCAGGTCGACTGGCTGACCATTGGCCTGTACATAGCACTGATGCTCTTCGGATGGTTGAGCATCTGCGGTGCGAGCTACTCCTTCGGCGACAACGATCTGTTCTCGCTCGACACACGCTCGGGTATGCAGATTCTATGGATTGGCACGAGTATCTGTCTCGGTTTTGTCATACTGATGATGGACTCGCGCTTCTTCGACACGTTCTCGTTCATCATCTACGGTGTGCTGCTCCTGCTGCTCTTTGCCACCATCTTCAACCCTCACGACATCAAGGGCTCTCACTCGTGGCTCGTCATCGGTCCGCTACGCTTGCAGCCTGCCGAGTTCGGCAAGTTTGCAACCGCACTTGCGCTCGCCAAGCTGATGAGCACCTATGGCTATAACATACAACGCTGGAAAGACTTTGCAGCGGCTTGCGCCGTGGTGCTCGTGCCCATGCTCTGCATCGTGGGTCAGCGTGAGACGGGCTCTGCACTCGTCTATCTCACATTCTTCCTCATGTTCTACCGCGAGGGAATGCCTGGCAGCATCCTCTTCACGGGCGTAGCGATGGTGCTCTACTTCGTTGTGGGCATTAAGTACGAGGGCATTATGCTCTTCGACACACCTACATCGGTGGGCAAGTTCGTGGTACTGCTACTCGTACAACTGTTCGTGGCAGGCATGGTGTACAACTATGTGCACAACCGTAAGCACACCAATACAATCATCGGCTATAGTCTGGTGCTCACCACTATAGCCATTCTCTTCGACGTGTACGTCATTCCGTTCGACGTGACGTGGGTGCAGCTCGGTATGTGTCTTGCGCTGTTCCTCTATCTCCTCTACCACGGACTGCGTACGCGCCTTCCGCAATACTTCTTTATACTGGCATTTGCCGTCGGTTCGGTGGTGTTCTTCTACTCTGCCGACTACGTGCTGAACAACGTGATGGAGCCTCATCAGCGTGTGCGCATCAACGTGTTGCTCGGACTCGACGAAGACCTTGCCGGTGCCGGCTACAACGTTCATCAGAGCGAGATAGCCATCGGCTCGGGCGGACTCAAGGGCAAAGGCTTCCTCAACGGCACGCAGACCAAGCTGAAGTTCGTGCCCGAACAAGACACCGACTTCATCTTCTGCACCGTAGGCGAAGAGGAGGGTTTCATCGGTTCGGCAGGCGTATTGCTGCTGTTCCTCGTCCTCATACTCCGACTGCTTGCGCTTGCCGAGCGACAACCCTTCGCCTTTGGGCGCATATACGGCTACTGTGTGGCATCGGTGTTCCTCTTCCACGTGTTCATCAACGTGGGCATGGTGTTAGGCTTAACGCCTGTCATCGGTATCCCGCTACCATTCTTCAGCTACGGCGGATCGTCGCTATGGGGATTCACCATCCTGCTTTTCATATTCCTCAGTATAGACGCAAAGCGCAATATGCTCAAGGCTTAAGTTACATTTTATTTATAAATATAATGTCAATGGTATCATAAATAAAGCGATATGCAAATCATTAGTTGGATTTACATATCGCTATTTATTTAATGCTCAGTGTTGGTTATTTTTGTAGGCTGCGAAGCTTTGGATAATCTACACCCTCCTGAATAGTCCAGATCTTATCGAAGTCCCAACCCTGGAATGATGCTTGCTGCTTCATCTGCTTAGTGGTCAAAGCACCTGATTTCCCAGAAATCTTTGTTTTCTCAGAATCGTAGTAACCGTTTGTATTAGATCCAATAGGATACACATAATTTATATCTGCACCAGATATCGTACCTGCGAAATAACAATTTTCAGCATAACCTCCAATGCCATAAACCCTTGAAGAATATGAACCTTCAGCTTTTACGTTTGCGATGGAGTAGCAATTTTTAATAGAGCATGAAGCATACTGATTAGCCAATATACCTCCAACAGAACCAGAGTTTGCTATTATATTACCTGAAGAAGCACATTGACTGATACTTGAATAGTTACTATTATAACCACCCACAATACCTCCAACATATTCACCTCCAATAATATCACCAGTTACCATACAGTTTTCAATATTTCCATAGGATAAGTTTCCGCAAATACCTCCAACATTACTTCCTCCAGTTATACCTTTCTTGTTTATGTTTACGAAAAGGTTTGATACACTTGCTCTTTTATTATCAGAGGAGCCTTGGATATTTGCAAATAGTCCTACATTGTTAATCGAACTTAAGCTTATCCAAAGACCCTTGATAGTGTGCTTTTTGCCATCGAACTTACCTGTAAAATCCTTAATTGGTGTCCAACCTGATGAGTTAGAATTAAGATAAGAAGAAAGGTCTATGTCTTTGCTAAGTTCGAAGCAAGCACTTGGAAAATTGCGAACTTCGTCGAGTTGCGCTGCTGTAGCTATTATATAAGGATCTGTTTCTGTGCCATTACCTGCTTCAAACTTAGGATTGTCAGATTTCTTCTGCTTAACCAAAACACTCGTTGAACCTTCAGTGTTCTCAAATTCGATAATGCCACTTCTTTCTGTATTTATATAATTGGGGGTTGCGGTCACATTGAAGCCTTTCGCCGTCGCTTGCACTTTACACCAGTCTGGGTATGACTTTACTGTAACATTTGTCGGGTTTACAAATGTTAGTTCTTTTGTCAAATTTTCATCAGCGTCAAACTCTAAAGAACTTTCTGTGAACTTAGGAGCAAAGACAAATGGAGCCTGGCATTTTATGGTGTATCCAATAATACCGCCTGACGTTCCTGCAATCTCACTTACAACATATAGTCGAGCATATATAGCTTGACTATCATAGTACCCTTTGTATCTTACCACATATCCTTCACCAGGATTTACTGCAACAGAATAATTCCATCCATCTTGAGGTATAGCGGTAACATTTCCCAATCCTTTCATTTTACCCAATGAAACGAATGAGTAATAAGAACTGCCTTCATATCCCATAAAATTATATGCACTATTGATTTGTATAGTACCAAAATCATTTATGGAGACACTCTTGTCTTTATCATCTCCTACCATCATATTCATAGTAATGGTTCCCTTAGGGTCAGGTATGTTCTTGTCAGGATTAATCACTACGCCACCATTATCATTTTCAGCATCATCGTCTTTGCTACAAGACGAGAAGAAAAGCGCACCGAATGCGACACACAATAAAAATAAGTACTTGTTAAAGAGTTTTTTCATAATAAAAAATAAAAAGCGTGTAACCGTCTGCAACTTGTTTTGTATCTGGTTACCGCCAAGTGACCTACTCTACAACAAGCACGAGACAGTTCACGCCTATGGCATGAACCTTTCATCTGCTTGTTCTCGTAGAGTGAATATTGGCGGTATTCGATACAAAAGAACAAGAGCTAAAAGCTCAATATTTTAAAAGTTAAAGAACGGAAACACAGAGTTTGATAATACAAGGAATTAATCCTCAGTTGTTAAATCTCTGTTGTGGCAATGATTCTAAACCACTAACCACTTACCGTTTTAGTTTGTTTGTTTTCTTTTTCTTGTTTCTGTTAATATTAATGTTATACAATGTTATGTTTAAATAGCTGAAATAGATTCAGATTTGGTTACAAATTTAGTATGTTTTTAGGATATAAGCAAATTTGTATGGCACAAAATGTTGTTTAACACTACATTTTAAGCATTCCTATGTAAATATCTTTAGTCGCCGACCACGACATATCTAACGTCCGCTCCCATGCCACACCAGTAGCCTGTTCCGCCCTTGATGTTGGAGCGGAAGCTCATAGCCGAGGCGAAGAACATGTTGCCGGCAGTGGTAAGGTTGCGCGTGTAGTCGTACCAGAAGTTGTACGAGGTGCGGTCGATGTGCGCCAGCTTCACTGCCACCGTATCGCCTATATTATAATAAGGTGTATATTCGCGCATGGTTATGTCGCGCCCTTTATACACCGGCACCTTCGAGCCTGGCTGCAGCACCCTACTGTCGATGGTGCCGAGATAGGCAGCAAGATACTGGCGCACGTCTCTGCCACCCACGCGCGTGAAGAGCTGGTAGTAGCTTGGCTCCGTGGCTGAGCTGTTAAAGCGGAGGCTTATCTGGTAGAGCGTGTCCGACTGCGCACACTGCTCCACCATCAGCTCGTCGATGGGTTGCGGTCGGGGTATGGTTGTGGTGGCTGTAGCATAGTGGTTGTCGTACTCCACGGTGAGGCGGTAGGTCTTGCCTGCCTCGCCACGGAAGTGGGACGTAGTATATATATAAGGTGGCATATAGCCCTTCGTGTAGCGTCCGGTGAGCACTACGCTCCGGGTGCCGTCGCTCACTGTTACCTTCGCCCATTTCACTATACAGCCCGACAGACTGTCCAACGGCTGATACTTGTTGCTTATGTTTATGTTCTTCGAGAGTATCACCACCGGAAATCCGTTGTCCTCTATCCATCCTTCTACAACAAGTTCATCGTTCTGCTCCGGCAGATAATCGCCTGAGCAGGAGAGGAGTAAGGCTGAAAGCAATATGATTATGATGTTTTTCGTATTCATTGATGAGAGTTGTTAACATATGAACCTGCGCCATGTCAGAACTTGCAGTAATAGCTCACGGACGGCATTACGGGCAGCACGAAGAACATCGGGCGGTAGGCGTATTCGTTCTTCTTACTGATGCGCAGGCGATAGAACAACTCGTTCTTGTGTGCCGTGGCATTGCACACCGACAGGTTGAAGCCGTGCTCCGTGCCTCTGCGTGATGTCCACTTGTAGTTGGCGGAGAGGTCGAGGCGCACATAGTCGGCGTAGCGATTGGCGTTGTGCTTGCCATACTTAGCCACGATGTTGCCGTTCAGCATATTCACCGACACGGGAGCCGTGAACGGCGTGCCCGATGCCCACACCAAGGTGGCACCGAAGCCGAAGTGGCGCCACGGATTGTATGCTGCCACCACGTTAAGCTCGTGCGGACGCTCGTGACTGGCAGGATATGTGCCGCGCGTAGTACCTTGGCTGAATGTGCGCCGCGCCCTTGTGTAGGTGTACGACATCCACCCCGTCAGTCGTCCGCTGCTCTTCTGCAGCATTACGCTCGCACCGTAGTTCTCGCCATTGCCGCGCAACAGCGTCGAGTTGAGATCGTAGTTGGTGGCAACCACGTCAAGTATATTGCCGGCATACTCCGTCTGGTTGTACAGTCGGCGATAGAAGAGGTCGGCAGATAGCTGCCAACGCCTGTCGGCTGTGGCAAGCGAACCGCCGAGCGTAGCACCATGTGCCCACTGTGGACGGTTGTCGGCATCGGCAGGCATCCAGAAGTTGGAGGGCAGTCCGGCGTCGGAGAAGCCCGTAAGGTACATATACTGATGGCGCAGGAAGTAGCCGGCACGCAGCCTAATGCCGCGGTTGTTGTCGTAGTGCACGAAAACAGAGGGGTCGGCAGCCGCAAACGTGCTACCGCCACTTCTGAACAGCGACCCTCTGATGCCTGCATCAACGCTGAAGCATGTGCCCAACGGCAAGGCGTAATCGACGTACACCGCACCTTCCACCGCCGTTCGCCGCTTCTGCGAGGAGGCGTTCAGTCCATAGTCGCCATAGCTTTCGGCGGCTTGCGGATGCACGCGGTGCACGGCAAACGTCCCACCCGTTCTCCACTGCTGCCAGCGCAGGTCGGCGCGATAGCCCACGTCCGCAATAGCCGACGGCAGTTTGGCTTTCATATCCTGCATCTCGAGTCGGAAGCGGTTGCTGTACGCCGTGGCGTAGACGGTATGGCGCATATGGAAACTGCCCTTATCGTGCAACCAATGGAGCGCACCCATCACGTTTCCCCACCGCGCCTTCATCGTGGCGAGATAGTCTGAAGCCATGATCTTCGCATTGTCCGTACCGGCATAAGCATCGAAAACCAATGCGTCGGTGTCGCTGAAGCGATGCACAAGCGTGAGGTTGGCATCGTAGAAGAAGTAGTTGATGTTGTTGTCGTCGGCACGCAGCCACCTACTGTAGAGCAGATTGAGATAGGAGGCACGCAGCGAGAAGGTGCAGTGGGTGCGACTGCCCAGACGTGTGCGCACCGTGGCTTGCGAGGAGATAAGCCCCACCGAAGCCTCGCCCTGCGTAGAATCGGGAGCTACGTAGAATGGCTCGAACGAGAGTGTGCCACCGATGCGTGCCGCATTGGCAGCACTCAGCGGTGTCTTCGCTACGTTCATCGTCTGATAGTGAGAGGCGTTGAACACAGAGAAGAATCCTAACAGATGCGAGGCGTTGTACACCGGCACACCGCCTATCTCCACCACGTTGTGCGTGTTGTCGCAGCCCTCGATGTTGATACCGCAACGAAACTCGGTGTTGGTCTGTATGCCGGACAGCATCTGGGCGAAATGTATGGGGTCGGCGTTGCCCAATATCTTAGGCATGTCGAGCAGGTTCTGCATCTTCCACACAAGCATACCGTCGGCACGCTGTGCCATGCCCGACATGTTGCGCCGCGCACTCACCACTACGCTGTCAAGCGAAACGCTCCGCATACTGTCCACTTCCTGCGCATGGCAGAAAGCGGATAGTATACAGAGCGTTGATATTAACAATAAATTCAGTCGCGAGTTGTTCATTTAAGCAATTGGTCGTAGTCGTCAAGCAGACTCTCGTACATACGTATCACCGACTTAAAGTTGCGCTCGCTGAAGAATGTTCCAAACGCACTGTTCGACGATCCGTCGTAGAAAACAATCACTGGTTCGTAACCCCATTCCTGCTTGCCAGCGTACTCGTAGTCGACAAAGGTGTCCATCATCACCGTTGCCTGCTTCACGTTGCTGTTGTCGTAGAAGAGGTTGATGTCGGCAAGACTGTTGGCTTTCTTTACGAACGACTTGAAAGCAGTCTCGTTTTCGTCCTGCTTATCAGCCATGTCGAGAGCATCACAGTACTGACGCACATCGCTGATGACACCCTGCATCTGCACCTTGCCGAGCACGTCGAGCTTCACAAACGCATTCTTGGCAGTAACACTTTCGGTGTCGTAATCGTTGCGGTTGAAGTTATCCTTCGAGAAGGCATCCACGTTGCACGATGGCAGGCCCTTGATATCGCCCGACATAGCCACTGTTACAATCGCCTTGCCGTTCTTCTTCACCGAAGCGGCAACCACATTAAGTTTGGCGTTGCCGGCATAGCTCACCTTCGACGTGCTGAACACGTAGCCGTTGCTCAGCTCCACATCGGCAGAGATGTTGACATTGCCCTTCGCAATATCGAACGTCTCACCCGACAAGCCCGAGAGAGCCACTTGCACGTTGGTGCGCACTAATGTTGTGTTGCCCTGAGTTAGTGTCACGACTATCTTCTCGGGCACACCGATGGTGCAGTTGACGCGGTCGTAGTAATCCTTAGATGCGCCGGTGCTGTAGTCGTAGTCGCCCTTCTTCCATTCGTCCCAATCGCCTACGTACACCTTTGTCACCTTGCCCGATGTCTCGACCTTAAGCACGCAGTCCTCGCCATTCTTTCCGACGAACGCGAACTGAAGGTCTTTGAATGTACCTGCTTCCTTTGTCCACTTTGGACCGTAGGCAGAGAAGTGGCCGGTGAAGTTAGAGGCAAGCAGCAGACACTTATACTCGGTGTAGTAAGAGCTGCCATATCTATCTTCATCCTTATACGTCTTGCCCGTAGCCTTCAGCGCATCGTCCCAACACTGACGCGCCCACTTGTCCACGCTGTCCCAGTTGTAGTTGTCGCCATACACATCGTCGATGTAGTTGGCGAGGTCGGTATAAGTGCTGAAGTCGGAAGCCGGCATCATGTTCAAAGCCTCCTTTGCCACTGTCTCCAGACGTGCTTTCTGCTGCGTAGGCGTGAGAGCATCACTCGCGCTTGGCTCGCTTGGTTTCTCTGTACCAGGCTTCTTGAATTCATCATCATCGTCGTCATCACCACAAGCAGTGAAGGTGAGTGTACTTGCCAACAGCATGGTGGCAAACGTGCAGTTTCTTAACAGATAGTTTTTCATAATAGAGTCCTTTCTTTTGTTTAGTTTGTATAATTATCAGTTAACGAGTTAATGGGGGACGAGTAGACAAGTATCTTGTCTACTCGAAGTAGAAGCTAAGCACTACCATCTTTGTACGTGCTTCCTTCACGCCATACGTGTACTTGAGCAGACTCTTGTCGCGCAGCTCCTTGGCGTGCTTTGTGTCGAGGGCGTTGCCGAGTCCGTAGACGAACTTCAGCTCTGGGCGCAGTTTGAAGTATGGCAGATAGAAGTCGCAGCCCACGCCGAACTCTAACGAGAGCGACGTGCGCTTCAGCTTCAGCGCGTCGGTGCTCTTGCCCGTGAGGTTGATCATCGGCGATACGCCTGCCATGAGATACGGGCGGTGGTTGTTGAAGCGTGGCGCAGCGAAGATGATGTCGCCTGCCACAGCGATGTAAGCGGTCTTCATATCCTGGCGTTTCTCTTCGGGCTTACCACTCGCGCTTAGGTTCTTCAGGTCTTGGAACACTATGTGGCGCGTGCCGAAGTACATCATCGGTGCCACGCGCAACTGGAGATGTGTGGACAGACGTAGCTCGCCAAGCACTCCGACATTGATGCCGGGGTCCCAGCGACTTTGGTCGGCGGTGACGAGTGTCTCCTGCGTACCGTCCTCAGTGGTGATGGTCATCGGACCCGCCATACGCACCTCCATGTCCTGCACGTGCGTACCCACGACCACGCCGAAGTGGAATGGACGCAAGTCGGTGTACGGGCGGTTCTGCACGGTGCGCTCTTGTGCTGAGGCAGCGAGGCTGACGATACACATTATTATAATATATATGTATTTTCTCATCTATGGGTTGTTTCTATTCTTTCAATAGCTTTATGCCGACATCGCAGATACCGGGCAGTATCTCGCGCTTCATGTCGTGGCGCACCACTACGTGCAGCGAGTCGCCTTCCTGCAACTGCAGTTGGCGCACCTCAAACTGATACTGTCTGTAGCCTATGCCGTCGCCGAGCACTTTGCCTTGTTCGTCGGTGAGCTCGCAGCAGATGGTGTCGACAAGGACACGATGCGCTGGCATTATCTCTTGCTCCACAATCAGCGTGAGCGACGTGAACGGATAGCTATCCGTAGTGCGCACACCGAGCAGAGCGCGATAGGTGGCTGCCTCCTTCAACGGGCGGATGGCGAACGTAATGGTGTCGTTCTTCTCCCACCCCGAGAGGGCGGTGCTCTCGTATCGGTCGTAGATGGTGCGATGGTCGCACGCCGTTAGCAGCATGGCGACCAGCGCAAGGGTCATTGCGGCTATCCGTAAGCTTATTGCTCTTTTCATAGCCACAATTCTAATGAGCATCCTTAGGGGGTGCAGCTATCTCAGCTGCACCGACTGAGCTGTTGGTATTACCCTTTGGTTGGTGCACTTTAGGGGGTGCAGCTGTCTCAGCTGCACCGACAGAGTTGTTGGTGCTATTCTTTGGTTGGTGCACTTGAGACAAGTGCACCCCCTGAGCAGCTGTCTCAGCTGCACCGACAGAGTTGTTGGTGCTATTCTTTGGTTGGTGCACTTGAGACAAGTGCACCCCCTGGGTGGGTTCGCCCTCAGGACGGTTGTTGCGACGCTGCTGATTGTTACGACGCTGACCTTCGCCTTTTCTCGGTGCAGTTGAGACAACTGCACCCCCTTCGCCCTTCTTCGGTGCAGTTGAGCCGGGTGCACCCCCTTGGCGCTTTGCGGGTTTCTTCTTACGCTTGCGTGCCTTGTCGAAGCGACTGATGTCGGCATCGGCGAGCAGGTCGCGAGGGCGTGTGTCCTGCTTCACCGTTCCGTCCTCGGTGAGCGACTCGGGCTTCTCGCCACGCTTGTTCATCTCAATGATGGCACGGGCGCGCTCGGCTGTAATCTCCTCGAGGTTGGCAGCTATGCCCTTGTCGGTTGAGTAGACCACGGTGCCGGCGAGGATGTCCGACTTGAAGAGGTAGTAGTCGCTGTCGAGAGTCTGCAGCACTATGTCGCGCGACGGCATCTTACGGCTTGCCTCCACGTAGTCGTCCACCTCGTAGTTGAGGCAGCACTTCAGCTTGGCGCACATGCCGGCGAGTTTCTGCGGATTGAGCGATATGTCCTGTATGCGTGCAGCGTTGGTGCTGACGCTCACGAAGTTCTTCATCCATGTGGCGCAGCAGAGCTCTCTGCCGCAGGGACCGGTACCGCCGATACGTCCTGCCTCCTGACGTGCGCCGATCTGCTTCATCTCGATGCGTACGTGGAAGGTGTCGGCAAGCACCTTGATGAGCTGACGGAAGTCGACGCGCTCGTCGGCGATGTAGTAGAATATCGCCTTGTTGCCGTCGCCCTGATACTCTACGTCGCCAATCTTCATCTGCAGACCGAGATCCTTGGCTATCTGGCGGCTCTGTATCATCGTGCCGTGTTCGCGACTCTTTGCTTCGTTGTACTTGTCGATGTCCACGGGTTTGGCTATGCGGTAGACGCGCTTGATGTCGTCAGCCGACTTGAGGTTGGCTTTCTTCAGCTGCAGCTTCACCAGTCTGCCGGTGAGCGTAACGGTGCCTATGTCGTGACCTGGGCTTGCCTCTACCGCCACGATGTCGCCCTTGTGCAGGTCGATATTGTTGACGTTGTGGTAGTAACCCTTGCGCGTGTTCTTGAACTGCACCTCCACGAGGTCGGTGTCCTCGTCGTTGCCCGGTACGTCGTACAGCCAGTCGTAGGTGTTCAGCTGCATGTTCTGTCGTCCGCAAGCGTAGTGGTGCAATCCGCGGTCGGTGTCGCGCGTTATCTTGAATTGCATATCTTTGAAATCCTTCATTGCGATTTATGCTTGTTGTTTACGTGTTATGAGTATAATTGTTTGTAATGCTATGTCGAAGAACACCATCTTGGCGTTGGCGTTCTGTGATATGTCGCGTAGTGCACGCTCGAAGAGTTCGTTCAGCTCCATCACGTTGCGCTCGTTGATGAACGGTGCGAAGCGTGTGCAGAACTGCTCTTCATTCGCTGTCATATAGTTGAGCTCGGGGTTGTGGAAGTTGTACATGAAGCTCTCGCGCACCATGCGGTTGAAGTAGACGATCATGCGCTTCTGCTTCTCGCGTCCGAAGGCGGCTACGCTCTCGCTCCACTTCTTCAGCTCCTTCACCTTCTTGCTGTAGGCGTAGCGCATGAGCATGGCGAAGAGGTCGAAGAAGAGGCTTGCCTCGTTGCCGGCGCGCAGCGAGTCGAGGGCTGCGGTCCACGAGCCGTTGGCTATGCGTGCTATGCGGTGCGCTGTGTCGGTGTCGATGCCGCGACGCTCGGTGAGTGCCTGCTCTATGGCTTCGTCGCTGATACGCTTGAAGTCGAAACGTTGTGTGCGACTGCGTATTGTCTCGAGCAACTTCTCGGGTTCCTCGCTGACGAGGATGAACACAGTCTGCTGCGGTGGCTCCTCGAGCAGCTTGAGTATCTTGTTAGCCGAGGTGACATTCATGCGCTCGGGCAGCCACATCACGCACACCTTGTATCCGCCCTGCGACGCTTTTATGCTCAAGCGGCGCGAGAGGCGGTCGCTCTCGGCTCCGGTGATGATGGCTTGCTGGTTCTCTGCGCCCATGGCATCCATCCACTGCTCTATGCTGAAGTAGGCACCGTCGCTGAGCAGCTCGCGCCACTCCTGGGCGTAATCGTCGCTCACGGGCTGATGGTCGGAACCCATCGTGGGCTTCTTTATCGTGGGGAAGCTGAAGTGGAGGTCGGGGTGCTGCCACTGGCGCAGCAGCTGACTGTCGCCCAACAGACGCGAGGCGAACGCAAGGGCAAGGGCTTTCTTGCCGCAGCCCATCGGACCGCAGAACAGCATGGCGTGGGGCACACGGTGCTCCTCTATGAGTTTGACGAGCGACTGTTTCGCCTCGTCCTGACCTATTACTTCTTCAAATGTCATTTGCGCTATTGCGAGTTTTGAGTTTTGAGCTACAACAGTCTCCTTGCCACTTCTCTTACGGAGTCGACAGCCGAGACGGTGTAGAAATGTATGTTGTTCACTCCTGCCTTGTAGAGCTGGCGGCACTGCTCGGTCGACCACTCTATGCCGAGCTGGCGGGCGTCGTCGTCGGTCTTGCACTTCAGTGCCTCCACTGCCAGCTCCTGCGGGAAGTCGCAGCGGAACACGCGCGGCACTACCGTCAGCTGCGAGAGCTTTGCAAGCGGCTTGATGCCCGGCACGATTGGTATGGTGATGCCCATCTGGCGTGCCTTCTCCACGAAGCTGAAGTACTTACGGTTATCGTAGAACAGCTGCGTGACGGCGTAGTCGGCACCCATGTCTTGCTTCATCTTCAGATACTTCAGGTCGAGGTCTATGTTCAGTGCCTCCTCGTGTTTCTCGGGATAGCACGCCACACCGTAGTGGAACTTCTTGCCGGGGTTCTTTATCGGCGTACCGTCGTTGAAGAAGCCGTCGTTGAAGCGGTTCACCTGCTCAATGAGGTCGGTGGTGTGGGCGTGTCCGCCAGGGGTGGGCACAAACTGGCTGTCGTCGCGTGCCTTGTCGCCACGCAGCAGCAGCACGTTCTCGATGCCGAGAAACTGCAAGTCGATCAGCTCGTACTCGATATCATCGGCTGTGGCACCGCTGCATATCACGTGCGGTATGACCGGCACACCGAACTTGTTCTGTATGGCAGCCGCTATGGCCACTGTGCCCGGACGACGGCGCACACGAAGGCGCTCGTACTGTCCGTTGTCGAGCTCGCGATAGACGAACTCGCTGTGATGGGTGGTGATATTGATGTACGCCGGATCGAAATCGCGGAACTTCTCTATCGTAGAGAACAGACGCTCTGTTCCTGTGCCTTTCAACGGTGGTAACACCTCGAACGAGAAGTGCTTCTCGCCACCACCGGAGGTGAGTATATCTGAAATATTCATCTTATTATCCTTTCGTATCTTATTTACCACTACAAAGTTACGGAAAATCTTACATAAATTTGCTATTTTGATTAATAATTAATACATTTGCTTGTAAATCTAAATAATAAATAGGAGGGCATGGCATCCCTGCCATACCCACGCACCCTTTATAAAATGAATATGAACTTACATACAACCCTCGTTTCGAGCGCATTTTTCGCGTTCTGCTTAGCTGCCAGCAATGCCGCTGCGGCTAACAATTCAGCATCTCACCCCATCAGCATCTCACCATCTCAACACCTCACCACCTCACCATCTCAACACCTCACCACCTCACCATCTCAACACCTCAACACCTCACCATCTCAACACCTCAACACCTCACCATCTCAACACCTCACCACCTCACCATCTCAACATCTCACCATCTCAACATCCACTCTCACCACAAAGCGCCCTGCGCCCGCTGAACGCCTCTTCGTGTCGGACGCGGTGGAGAAGAAGATTCGCGAGATAAAGAAGCGCATCAAGGAGAACGCCTACTTAGCGTGGATGTTCGAGAACTGCTTCCCGAACACGCTCGACACCACCGTCCACTTCACCGATGCCGAGGACGGCAAGGAGGACACCTTCGTCTACACGGGCGACATACACGCCATGTGGCTGCGCGACTCGGCAGCGCAGGTGTGGCCCTACGTACAGCTTGCCAAGGGCGACCGCAAGTTGCAGAAGATGCTGCGCGGTGTGATACGCCGCCAGCTGAAGTGCATTAACATCGACCCCTACGCCAATGCGTTCAACCGCGAGCCCGAGCCGAACGGCATGTGGGCTAACGACATGACCGACATGAAGCCCGAGCTGCACGAGCGCAAGTACGAGATCGACTCGCTCTGCTACCCTATCCGCCTCGCCTACCACTACTGGCAGGTGACGGGCGACGCGTCGGTGTTCGGCGACGAGTGGCTGCAGGCGGTGCGCAACATACTGCGCGTGTTCCGCGAGCAGCAGCGCAAGCAGGGGCTCGGCACCTATCGCTTCCAACGCGAGACGGAGGACCAGCTCGACACGGTATGCAACCACGGCTGGGGCAACCCCGTGAAGCCCTGCGGACTCATCGCCTCCGTCTTCCGCCCCTCCGACGACGCCTCGACGTTCCTCTTCCTCGTGCCGTCTAACTTCATGGCGGTCAGCTCGCTGCGCAAGGCGGCGGAGATACTCAGCAAGGTGAACGCCGACGCAACGCTCGCTGCCGACTGCACGGTGCTTGCCGACGAGGTGAGCACGGCTCTCGAGCAGTACGCCGTGGTCGACCATCCGAAGTATGGCAAGATTTACGCCTACGAGGTGGACGGCTTCGGCAACCGCTTCCTCATGGACGACGCCAACGTGCCGTCGCTGCTCGCCCTTCCCTATTTAGGCGACGTGGACGTGAACGACCCCATATATCAGAACACGCGCCGCTTCGTCTGGAGCGACGACAACCCCTACTTCTTCCGCGGCAAGGCTGGCGAGGGCATCGGCAGTCCGCACGTGGGCTACGACATGGCGTGGCCTATGTCCATAATGATGCGCGCCTTCACGAGCACCGACGATGCCGAGATAGCGGAGTGTCTGCGTATGTTGCAGCGCACTGATGCCGACACGGGCTTCATCCACGAGTCGTTCAACGTGAACGACGCGCAGAAGTTCACGCGCGAGTGGTTCGCATGGCAGAACACGCTCTTCGGCGAACTCATCATCAAGCTCGTAGACGAGGGAAAGACGGAGCTGCTGGTAGGGGCACGCAGGTAGCTTCAGGGGGTGCACTTGTCTCAAGTGCACCAACCGAGCAAGCGGTGCCTCAGCATATCACAACCTACGCAAACAACGCTAATAACGCTATCTGCTACGTTGGTGCACTTGAGACAAGTGCACCCCCTGAAAGGCCCTTGAAACAAGCAGATGTAACTTGAGACAAGTGCACCCCCTGAAAAGCCCCTCAAATTTCTTTCCTCACCCCCGTAACTTGCACACGACATTTTGACCACACCACTCCGACCCAAACTCACATTCTGGAGATTTTACGAACTCAATTTCCGCTTCTGCACACTAAAAATCCACCTCAAAAACACAAAATTCGATGGTTTTCACAACGCAAGCGGCACTTTTGCACAGCGTAAGTGCTACTTTCACACGGCGAAAGTGCCACTTCTACCCAGTACTCGTGGGGGTAGTACTCCAGTTTTGTAGCGGTAGTACTCAGCGAAAGTGGCACAAAAGCTGCACACTTTCGTACACACAGCCTCAACAAACTAAATATCAGCCGCTTACCATTGCACACTTTTGACCTCTCAAAACTCGCAAAAAACCAACCAAAGGTTTTCTTTTTCATTTTTCGGGCACTCCTGAGCGGTAAAAATGACAAATATCGTACCTGTGCAAACTGTATGCCATAGATTTTCCAAAACAAAGGTTTTGCTTATTGAAGCAAAATCTATACATTTGCACTCGTAATACTTTAAATATCCTGCTTATGGAAAACGTAATTAAGAAACTATTTGTCGCCGTGCTGCTCTGCCTCGTGCAAACGACCGTTTGCACAGCCGACACGTTCAAGGGAAAGATTGTGAACGCCGAGACGGGCGAGATTCTCATCGGAGCAACGGTGCGCAGCGAGATAAACCCAGAGCCGGGTTGGTCGATGCAGAACTCGACGGAGACCGACAGCACGGGCTGCTTCACGCTCGACTCCGAATGGGAGGGACGCATCATGATCACGTTCAGCATGATCGGCTACAAGAACTCGCGCAAGGTGGACTATGCGTACGGATCTGAGGTGAAAGACACCACCGACCTGGGCACCATCAGGCTGCAGCCCACGGCGCTCATGCTGCAGGAGGTAGAGGTGAAGGCTAAGGTGCCGCGCATAACGATGCGTGGCGACACCATCGTGTTCAACCCCGAGGCGTTCAAGCTGAAGGAGGGCGCGCGCCTCGACGAGCTTATCAAGAAATTGCCGGGCGTGCAGCGTCGCGACGGCAAGCTATACTGGAACGACAAGCCCATACGCCTGATGATGAACGGCAAGGACATGTTCGGCGGCGACCAAATCTTAGAACAGCTGCCGGCTGACGTAGCTGACAAACTGAAGGTGTACGACCGCAAGTCGGAGCTGGCACGCCACACGGGCAACGACGATGGCGATGAGGACCATGTGCTCGACATACAGGTGAATCCGGGCTTCCTTGACAAGTGGTACAGCGACATTGAGGCTCAATACCAGACCAAGAAGCGCTACAGCGCAGCTATCACCGCAAGCCGACTGAGCGACCAAGACCCGCACATGATATACGCCCAGGCTAACAACGCCAACCGCTACGTTGACAAGACGATTGGCTCTTCCATGAACCGCAACATCGACGGCGACGGCAAGAGCCAGTACGGATCGTACAACTATCAGCACAACTGGCAGACAAAGGGCACGCAGCAATACACAAGCAACCGCTTCAACATAAGCGCCAACATGGGACACAGCGACGGATGGAACAGTGGAAAGGTGTCGACAGAGACGTTCTTCCCCAACCAGGAGCACACATTCGGCGTGAAAGACACCTACCGCTACAAGCACAACCTCAAGCCGCAACTGGAGGCGAAGCTCTTCGCCTACACCGACTCTGCCAACACCATCGACGTGAAGGTGAAAGCCTCATACGAGAAAGCTCGCAAATCGTACGAGGAGAAATCGGCTTCGTACGGCTACCAGCCCGACCAGTTTGCCTACCACTCGCTGAAGGAGGCGCTCGGCGCAAAGCCCGGCGATGCGCTCTACGACCGACTCATCACACGCGACAGCGAGTACGAGTCGACCGACCTGCAGCAACGCGGACTCAACATCTCGTACGCATGGAAGCACTTCATTGGCAAGAAAGGCTCGTTCACGCTGCATGGCTTCACCAACCTGAGCGGAACGAACGAGGACACGCACACCAACCACGACGTGGAGTATCTGCGCGAACAGCGCAACGAGAAGCTGTGGCAGTTCTATGACCGCAGCGAACACAATCTGGAGACGCAGTTCGGTGCTTCGTTCGACTACTGGCTCGGCAAGAAGGTTTACTTCAACGTATTCGACAACGTGAGATCAAACCGCACACGCATCGCACGCAACTTCTTCAGCGACACCGACGAGCAGAACGTGGTGGGCGGCACGCCGACAACGGCTGACCCCACGAACTCCATGCGCAACCTCACGCACAAATGGACGAACGAGCTGACCGTGAAGTCGACCATCACGCCGGTGAAGGCACTTATGATTATGCCGAAGTTCAGCTGGAACTACTGTCGCGAGAAGACCGACTACCTCCACGGAACGCTCGACACCACAGCCGTGCGCACAAGCAACACGTACGAGCCGTCCATCTTCCTGAAGTGGAAGATGAGCCGCGTACGCAACATGGACATCGCCTTCGCATACAACACCTCCGTGCCCGACCTCGTGAGCACGCTCGGCTACCGCAACACCATCGACCCGCTGCATATATACATGGGCAATCCGCTGCTGCGCAACTCGCACAGTCACACTACCACGTACAACTACCACCGCATGTGGCTGCGCAAGCAGATTGTGCTGGGCTTGACCGCTTCGTACAACAAGGACATCAACCCCGTGGCTACGCTCTACAGCTACGACTCGGCTACTGGCGTCTACACGTCGAAACCGATGAACGTGAAGGGCGGCGACATGTGGCAGTTCGCACTCAACTACGACCAGGGCATCGGTTTCTACTTCCGACTGATGAACAAGTTCGCGCTGGAGACAGAAAAGTCGTACGGCTTCCTCACCATCGTCGACAACAACGCCGCCGACGCGCAGCCCGAACTGAACAAGCAGAAGCGACTGGGCATAAACAACGACTTCGAGTTCTCGTACGAGACCGAGAAGTTGCAGCTCACGCTCTTCGACCGTCTGGAGAGCAACCGCTACCGCTACGACGATGCTTCGTACAACACCACACCGCTCTTCAACAGCGTGGGCATAAGCGCCAACCTGCACCTCGCTCCGTTCGAGGTGTTCGTGCAGCTGTCGGACGACTATCGTTCGGGCTATGCCACATCGGCGATGAACGGACACAAGCTCAAGTCGATGGCGTCTGTCAGCTGGAGCTTCTGCAAGAACAAGTGTATGCTGCGCCTGTTTGCCGACGACATCTTCAACAAGGACATCTGGTACGAAAGCGAATACTCAGCCTTCCAACGTCAGGAGTACTCCACAAACTATATTCACCACTATCTGAACCTGAGCTTCAGATACAGACTCGATGCAAAGGCGAAGAATGGCAAATCGACAACAATAAGCAGTAGAAGATAACTGTTAGTACTATAGGAGGGTATGGCATCTTGCCATACCCACGCAATCTATAGGAGAGTACGGCGTTCTTGCCATACCCACGCAATCTATAGGAGAGTACGGTATCCTTGCCATACCCACGCAACCTGTAGGAGAGTACGGCGTTCCTCCACGCAACCTACTGATAACAAAGCATAATAGCACTTCTACTTTCTGAACCTCTTCGACACAGCCGAATAGCCGCAGCGCTGACAGAGTGGCTCTACGGCGGTATGACTTGTGAAGCCGTCGTAGAGGGCACGTGCTCGCGGCGAGGCGAGTATATCGACGAGGCTATGACGGAACAGATTGCCAAGCGCGATGTCGCCGTTATGGTCGAGACAGCACGGCACAACAGTGCCGTCGACGAGCACACCAATCTGATTGCGCAAGGCGTAGCAGAACACCTCCTGCTCGTCGTAAGTGGCGTGCTGAAGGTCGGGCCACTCGAACATGTTATCGTTCTCGATGTACAGATTGTCGGCAAGTCGCCAGCCGTCGTGACGCTCCGTCCACGGGCGCGGCACATGAAGCGCAAGCAGATTGAGGATATCGTCGTTCTGCCGGTTGTGTCCGCCCTCGTTCCATAGGCGCAGCACGACGATGCAACCACGGCGGGCAGCCTCTAACGAGAACGCCATCACCTCGTCCACGTACCCGGCAAGGTTCTCCTTAGCGTTGCCCTCGTGCGAGTGGAGCGAAATCTGAATCTTATGAGGCAGAGCATCCAGAAGGTCTGCACGCCGCGAGAGCAGAGTGCCGTTGGTGGTGATAATAGGTACGAAGCCTTTGCTGCGAGCCATCAGCACAAACTGAGGCAGCAGCGGATGGAGAAACGGCTCGCCCATCAGATGGAAATACAGAAACTTCACCTCGCCTTCAAGTCGCGAGGTCAAAGCGTCGAATTCGTCCAACGTCAGCGTATGCTTCGCCCTCTCAGTCTTCGGGCAGAACACACAGCTGAGGTTACACACATTAGTTATTTCGAGATAGCATCTTGTTATCATATCGGTAGTTAGCTACGTTGCATCATCTAAGCATTTCTAAAGTACTGTCACACATTTTCCCTTCGTAATACTTATCAAGAACCTTACGGAACAGCCCTTCGCCCGTAGCTGTCCAAAACAAAGTCATCGACGACCTAAGTTTCATTGCGTCTACTTCCCCAAAGATTTGTCTTGCCGACAAACCGTCCAACAGAAGCAGAGCCTCCGTTATCTCTCGCAATCTGTCTCTGAGCACGGGGGGCAGCCAATAAGCACGAGCCTCATCAGCACCAGCAATACCATAATAGTCAGCATTATAACTGTGCCCCAGCCCCTTCAATTGAGGAAAAACGAACCACATCCAATGGCTCCTTTTTCGCCCGTTTCGAATCTCCTCAAGAGCCGTCTTATATTGTGAGTAAGAATCCTGAGCTGCAAGAAATCGCGACAAGTGGTATGTATCCATATCATTCATAATATTAAAAGAGTTGCACCATTATAACGCAGCTCCATATAAAACAATATTTTTTCTTCATCAACATTTGTATTTTCCATCAAAGTTAGCACAATTTTATAATATACGGACAAGATTAGCCACAAAAGTTGTATGTCTTTTGATTCCTACATCAAACCACAACGAGGTTAAAGTCTATACAAAAATACTTCTTGGTATGATCCCTGGTTCTTCCTCAGGTAATGCTAACACAAATAATAAAAATTTTGTTACTTATTCGCCACAAAATTATTAACTTTGCAGCATGTATTATTTTCTGTTTCAAATTTTCACTTTGATTTTGTGGGTTTTGTTGATGTCCGCATTTCTTTATGTAGCCTATAAGTTTCTACGTATTTATTATCGTATTCTTAAGGCTTTTTTAAAACGTCTAACCCTTTAAATTGTTCTGGAGGTTTCTCCGGGACTTTTTTTTGTATCTATTGTATATATTTTGATTCCTACATCAAACCACAACATTCTTACCCTCAGAAGCGACAACATAAGGTAGTGTTTTTACTTGTAAATGACAAATGTAGTACCTCAAAAACTACAAATGAAATACCTCAAAAATTAAAAATGAGAAGATAAAACTACAGATTTCCAGTCATATATCGGACATTAAAGATAAAAATCCATAAGAGAAGAACACTTCTGTTGGCAATATTCATGTTTTAGATTAACTTTGTAAGAAAATGCAAGATGATGGACAAGATAAACACCCAATACAATAAAGCGGTACAACTTATAAAGTCGGCTATACTCCAAAATCAGTTGGAAGCAGCTAAGGCTGTCAACCGACAGATGCTCGCACTATACTATGGTGTGGGCAAGTATGTCTCTGACAATACACGCAAAGAAGTTTGGGGCACTGGAGCCATTGAAACGATTAGTGAACAGCTTAGGAGAGAACTGCCAGGATTGCGAGGTTTTGGCGTGTCTAACATTAAAAACATGCGACAATTTTATGAATCACGGAACGTCGCTGTAAATCGCCAGCCGACGGCTGACGCTTTGCAACTTACTGAAAAGGAGACAATTTCACCCACTTTGACTCTACTGAATATAAATCGCCAGCCGACGGCTGGCGATTTGGACTGGCACGAATTCTTTTCTCTGAGTTTCACACATCATATGGAAATATTGTCAAAGACAAAGACTCTCGAAGAGCGTGTATTCTACATTCATCAAGCAGCTACTTTGCATTGGGATAAATACACTCTTCGTGACAACCTCAAGGCTGACTTGTTCCACCACCAGTCGCAGATGCCAAGCAATTTTGCCAAGACCATGCCGTCTACACGTCATGCTCTGAAGGCATACGCATGCTGAATGATGACGAACGTAAACCCCATAAGAATCCAACAATAGGAATAGTGCTTTGCCGCGATGCCGACAAAACATATGTTGAGTACCTTCTTCAAGACTACACCCAGCCAATGGGTGTCGCAACATACAAAGTAATGCCTGAGAAGCTAAAGAAGATACTTCCTCCAGAGGAAGATTTCAAGAGATTGCTTGACGGAAAAGAATTCGACAAATCCGAAAAATAAGGAGACTATGGGAACTACTCTTTGGTGATAATAAGTAATTTATTCAAAGTATCAACTGAAGAAAAGTTAATGCTTGGACTTTTTCTTCTGGGTTGTTATAGTTTCGCTCTTTGCCTTGGTAGCAATATTTTATTCGAGACTTATCTTCATTAAAAGAAATAAGTCCTTTTTCAATTCCAATCTGTATATAATCTTTCATCTTGACTGTTGCTATAAATATTACTCAATCACACTCTTCTTCCAACTCTTTGCCTTCTCCGTTAGTCGGTACATCTGTTTTGGATGATTAGGCTGTTCTGGATATTTCCGTTCAATACTGCCATCTGCCAGTGCAGGAGCGATATAACTATCATGCATTGTTTTACGTCTGACTATTGAACATAGTTTCATCATCTCAGAAATATCAAGGTAATCATCGTTCATTACTGTCACTAATTTTTCTACTTGGGCGGTCAAATTCCTTTTTTTGTCCATTCTGCCATCAATGTAGCCTTTGGAATGAAAGCATCAATATTGAACGATGAGATGGCACAATCTTTTGTTTCCAGCTCATTGCAGATACAATCAAGTATTCCATATATCGTAAATATTATCAGCTCTTCATTTTGGTATTTACTATGGCAATAAACTGCAACCAGACGGTTGAGATCTGTGTTGACCATAAAGAAGTTTATTATGGAGTATGCATAACCTTTCATAGTTAGAATATTGATTTAATGTATCCAATAAGTTCTTTATTGTTGCAACAGGGAACTTCAAGAGATCTGCCTCCATTGAATCCATGTTTGGATAATTCTTGCTCAGAAAGCATTGTGCCTTCGTATTCCTCAAGAAGTTCAAGTTTGTAAGTAATATCATTTGGTGGCGTTTCAACCCAGAATTCTTGGTCTTCACGTTTGCAATTCTCTGCAGTTACAACCATCTTGAAGCGTATACAACGCTCATCTGACATAAAAAGATATACAACGTCTCCGATAGAAAAACGTGCTCTTTCCATTCTCCAGCTAATGAATCCAAGACTATGGATTGCATCAGCATGTCTACATCTTTTTCTATTGGCAAAGGCAAGCCAAGTGCGATTATTTGACATAATTAACGTGGATATGATGAAATGTATGTAACTGACATTTTTAATTATCAAGGACAAAGATAATCATTTTTTCTAAGCCTCCATAATTATTATTGCTGTTTCTTTATTTTTTAGCAGTAATTTGAATTTATGTGTAATTTATAAAGCATAACGCACCTATCCTTAGTTAAATACTGATTTTACATTTATCCCCCAAAAGGCGTACAACTGAAATCATAATGATTTTTGTTGTACGCTTTTTTAGTGTTTAAGTGAGTTGAGGTAGTGTAAACTGAACTGTGTTACGACTCTGTTTACACAACTGGATACTAATGACATAATTATCCAGTGTATCTTATTCGCTTGTTTGTGCCCGTAACGATGGGAAGCGAAGTTAAGGAGGCGGATATTGTTGTCTATGGTGATGAATTGTGCCTCAGGCCTTTAATTCTTGTTGAATGTAAAAAACAGGAAGTTAGTGAGGCAGAGTTTCAACAAGCCATCAATCAAGCATATAGTTATGCATTTGCTTTGCCTGGTGAGGTGAAATATGTTTGGGTAACCTCTGGCATTAAGAATGAGTATTTTGAAGTTGACAAGACTCAAAATACACGTAATCAGCTTCCTGATATACCACAATATGGTGTTCAAGAAATAGCTAACTACAAGTATGTTTATGGTGCAGAACATCTTCCGAAAGAAGACGGGAAGCAGCGTTTCTTTGATTTGTCTGTTATTGATCAAGCTGATTTGACTCGTCGATTTAAACAAGCTCATGAAGCATTATGGGCTGGAGGCCAGTTGAATCCATCTGAAGCTTTTGATGAACTTGATAAGCTCATATTTTGCAAGATCTGGGATGAACGCAAGCCAAGAAAGATGGGTGAACCATACGATTTCCAAATCATAACAATATCAAAGAAAGAAGAAAAGGACGAGCACAAACGCAGGCTTAAAGAAAATGACAATCTGTACAACAGGGTAAAAGCTCTTTATGAAGAAGGACGAAAGCGTGATGCAGAAGTGTTCCGTGACAACATTCGATTAACTCCTGAGAAAATTAGGACCGTTGTGAGCTATCTTGAAAGTGTAAACCTTGGGGAAACAGATCTTGATAGTAAGGGCCGTGCGTTTGAAACTTTTATGGGTTCATTCTTCCGCGGAAATTTCGGGCAATACTTTACACCTCGTGAAATCGTTAAATTTATTGTTGACGTGCTTCCTATTACGCATGATTCAAAAGTATTGGATACATCATGTGGTAGTGGCGGATTCTTGCTCTATGCTCTCAATAAAGTACGAAACGAAGCCACTGATTATTATCCGAATTACAAAAATGATGCAAAACAATATGCCAAGTGGTTCCCATATTGGCATGACTTTGCCGAAAAGAACCTTTATGGAATAGAAATCAATGAGCAGATTTCACGTGCAGCTAAGATGAATATGATTATTCATGATGATGGTCATACAAATGTCATAACATCTGATGGACTAGTCTCTGATGCCGCAATCAAAGAGCAAACAGGCAATAAAGGCTTCGAGTATGGAACATTTGATTTCATCATTACTAATCCACCTTTCGGAAGTAACATTCGGCAGACAGAACAGGCATACCTTAAAACCTATCAGTTAGGCAAAAAGGAAGAAGATTGGCTTGCGGTTAAAGCTAAGGCTGGTGATAATACCCGTGATGGACAACAAAGTGAGGTCCTTTTCATTGAGCAGGATTATTTGTTCCTAAAAGAAGGAGGAATGCTTGCCATTGTATTGCCAGATGGAATTCTCACAAATAGCAGTATGCAGTATGTGCGTACTCAATTGGAAGACTGGTTCCGTATCGTCGCTGTTGTGAGTATGCCACAAACTGCTTTTGCCGCAAATGGAGCAGGAGTAAAAAGTTCTGTTTTATTCCTAAAGAAATGGCCGAAAGATCATACGGAAGAACTTGAAAGCAAGAAGAAATCATTTGAGGCGAAGCTTCTGAAAGATGCTGACTACATTGCGAAAAGAGACCTCTGGGACAGGGAAATTAGGCAGAAGCAGAAAGAAAAGGTTGATTCGCTGAAGTCGCACGATTTAAAGTCAGCAACTGCAATAAAGCAAACTCAAGCTTATAAAGAATGGAACGCTGAGTTATTGGCAGAGTATGCTGCTAAAATAGATGATTTAAAGTCAACGCTTATAGATAACTATCTGGCTCGCAAACAGAAGGAACTCCCTGATTACCCTATCTTCATGGCAATAGCAGAAGATATAGGCTATGATGCAACAGGCAAGAAAACTGCGGTTAATGAGTTGGATATTATTGGTGAAGAATTAAAAAAGTTCATTATTAGTTTGGATAGAATATGAAACTAACAGGTATATTGGATAATTCACTTAATGGTCAATTATGTCTTAGAGGTTTTGCCAATATAAAAGATTTGGCTCGAATCTCAGAAGCAGATTACAGTTACCAAAGAGGACTGCTTGACAGAAGTGACATTAGTGATTTTCTTGAAACCCAAACATATCTCTTTTTCCCCGAAGTCATTTTAAGTTATAAAATAAAATATGCTTTCAAGGAAAAGAAGGGTAATACCGACCCTGAACCAATCGTCTTATTGCAAAAAGCTAAGAATTACAAATGTAACGTTTCTTTTGATAAAACGCTATTAAATGTCAAAGAAATTGGTTTTTCAAAGGATAGTTTAGAGAAGGTAAAGATTGTCGAATTAGACCTTGATGAATCACTAGGGAAGCAATTGCATAGAATTGATGGCAATCATCGGCTTAATGCTGCGGAAAAATCGGAAAATGAGAAAGTAAATAGAATGATTGTTCCATTCTGCATTTTGCTTGGCACAGAGTATTATGATAAAGAAGAGCATAAAATAGAGAATTCTGATGAAAAAGATTTTGATAAGGCAACAAAGGTTTTCTTCCATAATATAAACACAAAAACAATACCTCTTACGTCTGAAGAGAACTTACGTGTAATGATTGATGATACAAATAACTTTAGTGAAGACGAACTGGTAGAGATTTTTCAAGGCAAATATCCCATATTTACACGTCAACTGATAGAACTTGTATCACCATCAATTTTTACGAATCTCAGCCATATTATTGAAAATAACTTCAGAACTTTCTACAATTATGTTTTTAAACGAATGCTCGATGATGGATTTGCAGAAGCCAAATGCGTAAAGGCCGTTTCAAATTCTCTTCAGGCTGTAAACACTCTTTATGGAGAGAATACAATATTGCAGTCAAACAGAAGCATTGGTTTACTCATGGCATTCCTTTGGTATCACATTAAAGGAAATGCTAAGTTTAACGGCTTCAAAAATTGGATTCTTAACAATCATATTTTTGAGGTTTCTTATGAAGTTAGTGCTGATAGTCTGATAAGTTTATATGACAAAATAAGTTCTCAAGAGATAAAAGTTTTTGTCGCAATGCCTTATTTCGAAGGGAATTCTGAGATAGTTGCAGACTATAACACAATCTATAATAATAAAATTAATGAAATCTCTAAGAAATATAATATAAACATATCTTTGTTCCCTATTATGTGTGAAAAAGGGGCTACACAAGATCAAATACAAGATATTATAAACAAAATTAAGAAAGCAAAAATAGTCTTTGCCGATATCACAGACAATAATCCGAATGTCCTATATGAAATGGGATGGGCACGTGCATTAGAAGACAAACAAGTGATAATTGTCAGACGTAAAGATAGTCCAGAGCCGAAATCAGACTATAAAAATGACACTTATCATGTGTATGATGATTCTTGTAGAGCAACGTCACTTGCTAAAGTCATAGAGGTTAACATCTTGGAAGTGTTAGAAAAGAATTATGGCTTAATCAAAAGATAGATTATCATGTATCAAGTACCCCATTATATTGATAACAACAAAGTCTTCATCGTTCAACGGTCGGAGATTGAAGGAAGGCTAGAACCTGAGTTCTATAGACCTTCTATTGCAGATTTAGAGAAGATCATACGAGGAAAGTCTTCTCATAAACTACGTGACTATGCTCTTTCTGTATCTGGAGGTGCAACACCCAAAAAGACGGAAGGTGACAAATACTATGCGGACAAGGAAACAGGAGTTCCATTTCTAAGAGTACAAAATCTTAATACTGATGGTACATTGTCATTTGATGATTATTTGTACATCAATAAGGAGACGCATAAAGGAATGCTTGCTAGAAGTCAAGTTTCTGAAGGAGATTTGCTTGTTAAAATTACTGGTGTCGGACGAATGGCTATCGCATCTGTTGCACCAGAAGGCTTCATTGGTAACACAAACCAACATATGGTTGTTGTTAAAACGGGTAATAAAGAAATAAGCAAATATCTTGCGAGATATCTAAATTTGGATATAATAGAAAAGATAGCATCGCGTCACTCAACAGGAGGGACCAGACCTGCTTTAGATTATCCTTCAGTTAAAAATCTGCCAATTATTGAAGGCATTGACTTTTCTCCAATTGATAGAGCAATTGAATTAAAGAAACAAAAGGAATCCGAAGCAAAACAGCTTCTGGATAACGTTGACGCATATATTCTCAATGAACTTGGGATAACTCTTCCGGAAATCAAGACAGATTTGAAGAATAGAATATTCAAGGTGAACCGAAGTGATTTGGAAGATAGACTTGATCCAAAATTCAACAAGAATTATTCTTTTATCAAAAGCCTAAAAGGTATATATACATGGGTGACCCTTCGTGATGTTACGTTTAATAATGGACAATACGGGGCGAATGAAAGTGCAGTCGAGTATAAAAAAGGGGATATAAGGTATATAAGAATCACAGATATAGATGAATATGGAAACCTAAAACAGACAGACAAGAAAACTGCATCTAACATCGAAAATGATTATTTGTTGAAACCAAATGATATTCTTTTTGCTAGAAGTGGGTCCGTTGGACGTTGCTATATTCACAAGTTTTTGGAAGAACAAGCAATATTTGCAGGCTATTTAATAAGATATTTTCTTAATGAAAATATAATAGATGCGGATTATTTGTTTTATTATTGCAATAGTAATATTTATAAGTACTGGGTTGATACAATTCAAAGACCTGCGGTACAAGCAAATATTAATGCACAAGAATATCGAAGTATGCCCATTCCTCTTCCACCTATTGTCAAACAAAAGGAGATTGCGAACCACATCTATGCAATGCGCCAGCAAGCAAAACAACTGCAAGAAGAAGGAGAATCTATCCTTGAGAATGCAAAAAAAGAAGTTGAACAAATGATTTTAGTTTAATATATGAAAGGTGACGCTCAACCACTTATAAAGTTCTTTGATGGGGCAGACAAGCGATTCATCATACCCCTTTATCAGCGTAACTATGATTGGAAAGAGGAAAACTGCGAACAGTTATTCCAAGATTTGATGAAACTGCATGGGAGTAACCGTAAGAGTCACTTCTTTGGCAGTATCGTTTCAAGCATCCAGTCAGGTACGGAGGATAGATTCATTATTGATGGGCAGCAAAGAATCACTACTGTTTCTTTGATACTCATTGCCATGGTCAATGCCCATAAAGAAGGGCTGATAATGGCGAATGATGCAAGACTAGTATCGAAAATCTTCAGGTGTTATCTCGTTGATGAGTTCCAGGACAATGAGCGGAGGTAGTGTAAACTGAACTGTGTCACGGCTCTGTTTTTATTCTTTGCCTCTTATTT
>OCHN01000555.1_pt1 | contig 37992 bp, 60 predicted proteins | sample 1538911 | NCBI WGS metagenome assembly OCHN01 (sample SAMN04571736, study PRJEB22368) | human gut metagenome | biome: human gut; material: stool | host: Homo sapiens | place: Luxembourg | collected 2013-01-11 | reverse complement strand
GCACTGGCGGCGGTTCTTCAAGCGGTACGGAAACAGTCTCCGACAGCTGCTTTCTGCTGGCCGAAATCGAAATCTTCGGTTCCACCACCTATTCCGTTTCTGGAGAAGGAACGCAGTACGTATATTACAAGGCAGGTAACTCGAAGGTGAAGAACAAAGGTGGCTCCGCTTTCACCTGGTGGGAGCGTTCTCCTTATTCTGGCGACAGCCTTTCTTTCTGTTGTGTCGACAGCGACAGCGCCGCCGACTATTTCGGCGCCGGCTTCAGTATTGGCGTCGCTTTCGCATTTTGCGTTTAACAAAAACAATTAAAAGAAAGGATGATTATATGATTACGCAATATCATCCGGCATGAGGGCCTGGTGTTACGGGTACGGAAAGCCTGTGGGCGAAGTGACAGAGTAAAAAGGGGGCGGGGAGAATTACTCCCCCCGCCGGATGTAGGCTTCCTCGGCACGGATCTGGGCCTGTTTGAGCGCGGCAACGGCCTTTTCAAGCTGGGCAATGGCATCGGTGACGGCGTTGAACAGGGTGAAATACTCGGGCATGGGAACACCTCCTTTCTGCAAGCAGGATAGCACAGGTGGCGTGTCAGAAACGGTCGAAGGGTGTCGAGGGTGCAAAAATAATTTGAGAGGAGAACGCGGCGAATGGAACCGTGGGTACAAGAAGTGCTTTTGCCCATCGTGCTGGCTATGCTGGCGAGTAACGGGCTGTAGGCGCTGATCGAGAGCGTGTACGGCGAGACTGAAGCAAAGTAAGAGACAATCGCACAAACAAATACTCGCGGCAATGGGGCCGCGGAAGAAAGCCGAATGGGGCTGCGCCGGTGGAGAACACCGGCAGCAGTCCCATTTTGTTTTACACAAACAGGACAGGCGCATTGACGCCGGAAAGGAAGAGCAGTATGGATTTTGCATCTTTGGGCATTGCGAGTGTGGCGGCGATCACCGTCGTGTGCTACCTCATCGGTATGGCTGTTAAGGCCAGCGGGCTGAACGACAAGTGGATCCCGGTCATCATGGGCGTGTGCGGCCTTGTGCTGGGCGTGGTGGGTATGTTTATCATCCCCGACTATCCCGCGCAGGACTACATCACCAGCGCGGCTGTTGGTATCGTCAGCGGTCTGGCGGCGACCGGCGTTAATCAGATCACGAAGCAGCTGAAGGACAAGGTGGAGGAGGCCGTATGAACGGCGCCAGTAAGGTCATCAAGATAGCCCGGGAGGAGCTGGGCTATCTTGAAAAGGCGTCCAACGCGCAGCTGGACAGCAAGACCGCCAACGCAGGGTACAAGAACTTCACGAAGTATGCACGGGACATTGACGCTATCCCCCATTTCTACAACGGGAAAAAGCAGGGATACCCGTGGTGCACGGTTTCCCTGGCCTGGTGGTTTATCAAGGCGTTCGACGTTGATGAAGCAAAGCGGCTGCTGCTCCTCCCGGAGGACTCCCTCGGCGCCGGTGTGTACTACCTGAAGCGGTACTTCAAGGCGGCGGGACAGCTGGGCAGCACCCCCAAGGTGGGCGCTGTGGTATTCTTCGGCGACGATCATACGGGCATTGTAACGGAGATCGTGGGCAAGGGCTTCCGTACCATCGAGGGCAACACCAGCCCGCAGAGCGGCGTGGTGAGCAACGGCGGCGGCGTGTACGAGAAGGAGTACGCCAGCGTGAAGCCCTCGTACACCTTCGGCTACCCGGATTATCAGGATAGCGACGAGGACGCGCCTGCGGAGAAGCCGAAGATCTATCTGTCCCCGGCGTACCACAAGGCCAACGAGTGCTGCTATAAACGACCCGATGGCCAGCAGTGCTATGAGACGCTGGAGAACAACGAGTTTCTGGACATTTTGCAGCCCATGCTGGAGCGGTGCGGCTTTGACATCATGCGCGGTCCCCGCCGGACGCCCATGAGCGACGAGTACGGCCCGGACTATATGTACCGCGCCATCAAGGAGAGCAACAAGTGGGGCGCAAAGGTGCACTATGTGTCCCACACCAACGGAAGCACCACTGGCCCTACCGGGCACGGCACGGTAAAGGGATTTTTGTCTATGTACCACCCCAGCAGCGCCAACGGGAAGAAACTGGCGGAGCTGATGGTGAAGTACCGCAAGGCCATTTACCCCCACGGCTGCCGGACGGCGACGCGGAGCGACCTGCACGAGCTGGACGACACGAACGCCTACGCCGTGTACCAGGAGCACGTGTACCACGACAACCCGGAGGACGCGGCGTGGTTCCATGAGCACATGGAAGATTGCGCTGTGGCGGACTGCAAGGCGCTGTGCGAGTTCTGCGGGCTGGAATATGTGGAGCTGGAGAAGCCGCAGGAGCCGGAACAGCCGGAGGTGCCCTCCGTGACCGAAACGTACACCGTGAAGGTGACGCGGAGCGCGGACGGAAAAAGCGGCACGTGGGAGATCGTGAAGTGACCTCGGAGCGCATAAGGCGATAGGGCAAAAACGACCGGAGAAATCAAAATAAGCCCCCCTGCGGCGCACAGAGCGCCACAGGGGGCTTTCTACTTTAGCAGGAGGGTAGTTTGACGGGTAAAAAAGAAACGCAGCAGGGGGCGTTTACGGGCGAAACAGAAAGATGCCTCCCGCCGGGAGTGAAAGGGGGGTAACACTCGGCGGCGGGAGGACTTGAAAAGCGGGAGATGCAATCCGTGTGTAGCGAGAACTGCATCACATTTACTGTAGCACGAAAGGCGCGGCGCGTCAATGCGGTTCGACAAATCTTTACGCATTTTGTACGCTCCCGGCCAAGATGTTGGCGTTGATGTCCGCCTGACGCTCACGGGCTTCGAGGACGAGGGCGGCGGAGCGCTTGCCGGTGCGGGAAAGCAGACGGCCTGAATAGCGCTGGGTGACGTTGGGGTTGGTGTGGCCCAGCTTGGACTGAAGCTCCTCCTGCTTCATACCGGCGTTGAGGTCGATGCGGGCGCCTACATGGCGCAGGTCGTGGCTGCGGATATTGGGAACGCCGGTGACGGCCCTGACGTGGGATTCCACAAGGGTGGAGAGCCACTCGCGGCTTTCATCGCCGGTACGAGGGCCGAAGCAGCCCTTTGGCGCGGTGTTGCCGAACAGGGGCGCTGTGTCGGGAAGATCCTTCGGCCGGATGCCGCTGGCCAGGTAGATACGGACGGCGGACTGGGCGATGTCGGGAAACTCGATGCGGCGGAACTTGCTGCCCTTGCCGCTCTCGACGGAGAGTTCGCCGTCCTCCCAGTGGAGATCCGCCGGGGTGAGGTCCAGAAGCTCGGCGTTGCGCAGCTCAGTGGTTAGAAGCATGATGACAATGGCGTAATTTCGCGGCCATGTTTTCGCCTTGGCGGTGGCGGGCTTGTCGTTGCGCCAAAGCGTCATCACCTGCTGGTCGGTGAGAAGCACATCATAGGGACGGCGGGCGGTCTTGCGGGTGTCGGGCGTCAGGCGGCGGGAAACAGGGTTGTGGTCGTACCAGCCGCCGCACTCGGGGTCGCTGGCGTAGTCGAAAAAGGTGCGGAGCCGGTTGACGTAGAGGGCGACGGTGTAGGTGCTGCAGCCGCTGTCGATCAGGTAGTCGCGCCACAAAAGGATGGTGGCGTAGGATGGGTCGGCGTAATTCTCTTTGGACTCGATGAAGAAGTTGACGAAGTTCTCCAGCGTGGCGGTGTACGCCTCGACGGTGCGGGGAGATGCGCCGGTGGCGGCGCAGTTTTTGATGTAGGAATCTGTTGCGGCAAGAAGCGTCCTTTCTGGCCTACTTGATCTTGGCACAGGTCATTCCTCCTTCCTGTGGGGTTCGCGGGGCTCTAAAATCTCCACGGTGTCGGGGAGCAGGAGGCGGGCGGCGGACTCGCTTTCGGCGGTGATGAGCATGGTCATAATCTCGCCGTCCCGCTTGCGGCGGACGGTAAAGGGGTATTCGCGCTTTATCACGTTGGTGACGAGCATGGGGTCATTCCTCCTTCTGCATATTTTCCACGGCGAAGGTGAAACGGATGGTGGTTTCGCCGGCGGCCATGTAAATGCTGTCGGAGAAGGAGCACAGCGTGGCAAATACCGATTTCGCCGTACCGTCCAACGCGGCGGGGTGTGGCATCTCCAAAGCCACGGAGGCGTGGGTGCTGTCGCTCTGAGGATCAGTGGATGAAACAGAGGCGGCGAAGCGCTTGGCGAGATCGGCGGTATCCTTGAGGGCGAGGTACTGTTTTAGCTTTTCGGGGTTCATAGACATGAGGATTTCCTCCTTGTAGAAATTTGTCATAGTATAGTCTACCGGCAAATGCGGATTTTGTGCAAGGGATTTGAAAAAATTTTCAAAATTTAGCCGTGGCGGAGAGTGGGGACTATATCGGCGATGATGCCGGCGGCCTCGGATGCCTCGGCGGTGGTGTTGTACCAGTCGAAGGAGAAGCGGATGGTCTCCAGTGCCTCCTGCTCGGTAAGGCCGCTGGCCATGAGGTTGGCGGAGGCGGCGTTGTCGCCGGAGGAACAGGCGGAGCCGGTAGACACCATGACGCCGTTTACGCTGAGGGCGGCGGCGAGGGCAGCGCCGTAGACACCGGGGAAACGGATGGAGAGGATGTGGGGAGCGCAATCCTTGCTGCTTTTGCCGTCGGGCAGATTGATGTCGAAATCCACACGGTGGCAGCCAAGGGAAATGATAAGCTCCTGAGCGACGGCGCGGATAGCTTTCTCGTTTTCTGCCATGTGTAGGGAGCGCCAGGTAAGGGCGGCTGCCATAGAGCTGACAAGGGGGACGGAGACCGTGCCGCCGCGCATACCGCGCTCCTGTGCGCCGCCGAAGATCATGGGGGCGATGGGACACCCCTCCTTGACGATCAACGCACCTATGCCCTTGAGGGAGCCGAACTTGTGGCCGCCGAAGGCCATGTAGTCCGCACCCAGCGCCTTGAAGTCCACGGGGATGTGTCCTACGGCGGCGGTGGCGTCTATGCCGATGCGCCGGGGGCGGTTGTTGCGGCGGAAAGCATACACGTCGCTTATTTGCCCGGTTTCGTTGTTGACGAGGGAGAGGATGGCGGAGGGCTTGCCGCGGGGCGCGTTGGGGGAAGAATAGGCGTGGATGCCCTCGCTGACGGCGTGGTGAACGGTGCCGTTGTAGATGATGCCGTCGGACTCCATGCGAAGGCATTTGACCATCCAATTACACGATTCCGTTGCGCCGGAGGTGAAATACACCTCGTCCGGTTCGCAGTTCACTTTGTCGGCGATGATGGCACGGCAAGATTCCAGTTCGGCCTTAGCCTCGCGCCCAACGGCGTGGGCGCTGGAAGGGTTGCCGAAGATGGCGCACTGTGTGGCGGCACCAAATGCGCCGGGAACGGGCGGTGTGGTGGCGGCGTTGTCGAAGTAGATCATGTCAGGTTTCTCCTTTTCGTAAGAAGTTTCGCAAAGTGGTTCTTAGGTTATTTGTTGTGTTTTTGCAAAGGGTGTTATGTTTTTCGCCGGCTGTGTTTGCATATTTGTCGATATTCAAAACGCAACGGAAATATAGTTTGCAAAACAAGCCGGAGGGCGGTGTGCCGTCCGGCTCGTAATGTGGGATATTTTGTGTGGGTACGGCCCTGCGCCGTCAGCTGTTGACGGCATCCTTGAGCTGTTTTGCGGGCTTGAAGATGGCCACGCGCTTAGCGGGGACGGTGATGGTCTCGCCGGTAGCGGGGTTCTTGCCGGGGTGCGCGTCGCGGACCTTGCTGGTGAAGATGCCGAAGCCGGAGATATTCACGCTGTCGCCGGAGCGCATGACGCCGGTAAGGGTGTTGGCAGCGGCGGCGATCACGCGCTCGACGTCGGACTTCTTCATGTCGGTCGCTGCTGCCAGAGTGGAAATAAACTCGCTCTTGGTCATGGAATGTGCCTCCTTTCTGTTGTAGATTTTAGACTGAAACGTTTTATCGCCTTGCGGCTGGTGGGGGATCGGGGACTTGAACCCGGAACCGGGCCGTTATGAGCGGCCTGCTCTGCCGATTGAGCTAACCCCCCAGGGGGTTGGGCGGCGGGTTGCCCAGACCGCGCCGCCCGGAAGGAGAAATCGCTTGGCCTGCCTGTATTCCAACAGGAGCCGGGGAAAATGAACAAAACCCGGTGCTGCTTCTTACGGCCGCAGTATTTATAAAGGAGGTCCTATCTGGACCGCGGACGCCTGTCGCGCCCGGTGGAGCAGGAGGCGGGAGTCGAACCCGCAAGGCTTGCCGGCGCACGGAAAAGATGACATGAACATTGGAGGTGTTGATGTGTCCGAACAACAGCAGCAGAAAGGAGATTTTCTGTGTGTGCCGTGCAAGCGCCCCAACGGCGCTCCTGCGTAGAGAGTGGGGAGGACGGGCTGGGGGAAGCCCGCCTCCCCGATGGGGGTGGGGCGTTCCTTCGTTCGCTGTCACGCCCAAATCATGCTACCGGCTCGTTCGACCCGGCGACACCGCTGCCAGATGCGGAGGTTTCATTCCTGACGGGGGAAGTCATCCATCAGGCGGGCATGGAGCAGCGTAGCGGATTTGAACCGCCACTTCCAGCTTGGAAGGCTGGTGTGCTGACCGTTGAACACTAACGCTGCAAACTTTGCGGGGACACAGTTGGCGGGGTGCCGGTGCGGATGGCTACTGACCTACACGGCGGCCTTGTCCAAAGACAGCCGCCACCACGCCGCTTCCACATCTACAGGTTTCGCCTCGGATTTTCGCCGCACACGCCGGCACCCGAACCAACCACGGAACTTTTCAGCCCTGCGCCGGTACGTCGGTCGCATCCGTTCATCTTTACAAAGCCGGTGCCAGCCAATACATAAATTACTTCGTCCTGCCGCTTTCGTACAGCGCACAGGAAAGACCACTTCCGCAGGCTTACGCTCCGTGCGGCTGCGAGGCAAGATGTCACGCCTATGGTGCAGACGGTTGGACTCGAACCAACGACCGGAACCCGACATTTGCCTTGCTCCGCTCTATCCGACTGAGCTACGTCTGCATGAGGGGGGGTGCTCGTCTTTCCGAGCCGCCAGATCTTTTCCGTGCCTCGCTTTTGCCAGCAGATCACAGGCGCAATTACAACATCGAGGCTTGAGGGGCTTACTTCAGGACTTCGCATCACCCATACGGCTATCCCGCTAAACGCTCGTCACTCGCGGTGTCCACGTAGAATTGGAGGTATCGGTGGGGATCGGACCCACGACCTGCTCATTACGAATGAGCTGCTCTGCCAGCTGAGCTACGACACCGGATCCCCACCTTGTTTACGTCCTGGTGGGCGAGCTGACGTGCGACAGAGGGGCTTGCGCCCCCGTGATCGCGTTCCTGCCAGAATTGCGCTGGGAACGCCGGAAGAATGGATGTAAGACCGGCGCAGCCTTTCTTACGGAAGGGCTTATATAATTCGGGGGGTACACCGAAGCCGTCGGGGAAGGGGTCTCCCCTTCGGCAATTTTAAGTATGCGCCCCGTGTCAAGGGAACTTCTGAAAGTTTTTTGAAAAATTTTCAGGAATAAAAACACTCGCGGAATTTGTAGATACCGAGGTCAAATTCCGCAACATAGTAGCGGCGATCAGGATGGATGTAGATCACTGTGCCGGTGGCTTTGCGGTTGGTGGCTTCGATGTGCCTGGTGACGGTATCGCCCAGATGGATGTTGGAGGGGATCATGCTGCGCCGCCTTTCTTGTTTTTCTATGATGGAGTATAGGTACCGTGTCAAGGGAAGCGGGCAAAAAAATATTCCGGTCGGTTGACCGGAGAGTCGGCATAGGGTAAAATGTTCCTGAAGAAAAGGCGGTGGTTTTGTGGGGAAGTATAGACCGTTTTCGTTCGGGTCGAGAGTGAAGAAACGACCGGAACGGCCAGAAAGTACGTCTGGTGTAAAATGTGAGCGCAGATGGAGATGCGGTGAATGTAAGAACCGGGACATTTGCGGACTGTATGGGAAGTCGGACGATCTCGCTTGCTATGAGATAGTGCAGAAGAAATGAACCCCGCACGGCTGATGCCGCGCGGGGTTTTGTTATTTGCTCCATTTTCGGCCGCAGGAGAGGCAAACAAACTGGATGTTGTTTGCACCGATTGCGCCGCCCAACAGACCGACAGGGCCAAGTAGCAGACCGCCAACGGCAGCCTTGCCGATACCGAAGCCTTTTTTGACAGCTTGGATGTTGGGTTTTCCGCAAAACGGGCATACGCCAGAAGCGGCGTTTCCGTAACGAGGAGAGGGCGCAGCTATACGTTTGGATGGAACGTTTGTTAGATCCGTTCTGGCCAAAGCCTCCGCATGACATTGAGGGCAAATCAACGTTTCGTTCAGCGTGTAGCTTTCCTGGCTGTTCCGAGAGACAAAGGAAAACGGCTTTTCGATGGTGCAGCCGCATTTACACCGGATGTAGACCTTTCCGGCGTGTATGCGGTCGATGCAAAACTGGCGGTCAACGCTGCCTGCCTGTTCTGCATTGCTCTCGGTTTGCCGGCGAGGCTGTTCTCTGATCGGATAGCCACAATGTGGACAGACGTCTGCCTTGTCGCTGACTTTGCCGTTACATTCCGGGCAGGTAATCAATGCCATGATGTTGATCCTCCTTCGTTTTATTATTCGCGCTGTTCTCCCGGAGATGGGTACAGGGCGCGGAGACGGATGGATAGTTCCAAGACCTGAAGATCGCGGGAGGTGTAGTCCTCTTTGTCCGGGGCGGCTTCCGCGGCGCGGCGCAACGCGTCTCCAATGTCATTTTCGCTGTACGACAGCGTTTTGTATGCAGCGGCGGTGTACTCGTTCCAGGTCATGCAGGCTTCGGCCTCCTTGCTGTTCTTGCCGTCAGAATAGCACATTCAGGCGGCAATAGCAAGGGCATTTTGTGGAAATTACGACAAAACAGGAGCGCTTTTGGCGCTCCTGTTCGTATGTTACGAGTCCTGTTTGCCGGGGTCGAGGTCAAAGCCATCATAGGGCGCGTTGAGGAAGTCGGTGCAGCATTTGACGCAATCCTCGTCGAGGCAGAGGTCGGGGTCGGCGGAGTAGGGACACATGATCCACTCCGCCAACTGCTCGGCGGTCATCTCGCGGAAGTGTTCAAGGTTTGTTTTGGGGTGCTGTTCCAGCTGGAAGCCCTGCCGGGATTTGGCATAGGCAGCTGCACAATCGCCGTAGGCGGGGCACTGAGGGGCGGCGCAGGGCAGCACGGTTTCCATGCCGGTCATTTTGCAGATGTGGCTCATACGTTGTGTTCCTCCTGCTCCAGCCGTGCCTTCAGCGCGGCGTTTTCAGCGCGTAGGGAATCTATGCAGACGGTCTTGCGGTCGATCTTGCGGGCGAGGCCGTCAAAGGCTTGTGCAAATGCACAAGGGGTCTCGCCGTAGCAGTTGTCGCGGCAGGTCTTTTTGTAGGGGCAGAATTTGTTTTTCATTCCCGTTCCTCCTGTTCGTCGGTGCTGTTGGCGATGTGCCTGCGGATGGGCATGATGAGGGCATCGCCGTCCGGGCTGTGGAAATAGACCAAGGACAGCTCCCCGGGGCGGCAGGCGGCGGTGCAGCCGGGAAGCGCCTCCAGAACGTCCAGGAGATAAAGGGCGTTGACCATTGGCAGACCGTCGCCCCAGCTGAAGCAGGTGGAGAGCGTGTCCCCTGCGGGGTGGGACTCGGCCTTGTATTTTGCCCGGTCGCTGGCGATCTTGGCGCGTACCTCGGCGGCAGTTGGTAGGTTGAGGGTGACGGTGGCACCGTCGCTGTTCAGCATCTCCGGTATGGTGTCGTAGACGTGAGGGTCGTTGGGCGGCGGCGCCCATTGCAGCGCGGTGGAGGGCGTGTTCAGGCGCAGGAGGGTAAAGCCGTCCGTGATGCACTGGCGGCCTTGTTCGTCCAGAAACGCGCCGGCGAAATGGGAACGGATACAGCCCTGCTTGGAAACGGAGGCGTTGTACAGGCGCCGCAAGGCGGTGACACTGGTGCGGCGCTTGTCATCCCGCTTGTATTGCTGGGCCATGTCGGTGCGGATGGCGCGGACCAGGAGCGCCAGCTGGTGGCCGGCACTGATCCCCCCGTGGGTGTTCGGGTCGATGGCGGGTTCCAGGGCGCAGAAAAAGCGGCGTTCCTGTTCCGGGAGGGAATAGGCGATGGCGTAGAGGTTTTCCAAAAGCTTTTCGGGGGTCATGGTGTGGTGCTCCTTTCGTGTGGTGTTCGCTCACATTCCGGGCAGCGCCATGAGGGCGCTGCCGGAGGTGATGAGCATGGAGGGGTCGGCGATAGTCTTTTCGTAAGACTCGGCACCCTGGAAGTCGTCAATGACGGCCTGTTCTTCGGCGGTCATGTCGGCGTAGTGCTTTTTGCCGTAGGTGGGCGGCAGCCAGTTCTTTTTCTGACCGGCAAAGATGTTCAGACGGTCGATGATGCGGGACGCCTCCGGCTTAAACTTGATGTGGCAGGTACCCTTTTTGTAGAAGGTGCAGGTAAAATAGGTGAAATCCGCCTTGTTGGTGTAGTCGGCGTTGGCGATGCGGATGGCGTTGCCTATGGGCGTGTGGAACGAGGTTTCGCCTCTGTCCAGATAGTTCATAGCGCGTTCCAGATCGGAGATCAGGCTGTTCACCCGGTAGCTGTCCAGCTTTTCGCGGCCCCAGCTGGCGTGGCAGCCGTTGGAGGGGATGATGACCTTCATACCCACCTTGTGGGCCTTGTTCGTCGCCCAGCCGTTATAGTAATGGATGTTGTTGGCGCACTCCGGGTACCAGGAGTGCTTGGTGGAGAAGGTGTCGAACAGATCAAGGATGGAATCCTCCACGCCACGTGAGAGCTGGTGGGCGATCTCGCGCATGACGGTCTCGATGCTGTAGCGGGAGAAATCGTACTCGGAGAGAGAATTGACCTTGCCGTAATAGTCCTGCTGCATGGCAGAGGTCATTTTGTCGGTGAGCTCCGGACGGCGCAGGAGGTTGCTCCAATACTTGGCGCGGAGACCGAAAAGGTAGGCGTTCAGCATGGTGGCGTTGTTTCCGGTGTTCCTGTTGCCCACCTTGAGGGACAGGAGGGGTTCTCCGTGATCTTTGCCGGGGTCCATGTAGGGGCGGAGGGCGGCGAACTCGTTGATAAGCTTTTCGCCCAGGGCGGCCTCGAAGTTATAGCCATCGATCATGTTCTGCAGCCAGTCGGCGGAGGCAAGGTCTGTGGCCTGTTCGCTGCTTGGGGTGCTCTTTTCGTGGGCGCGGCGGAGGGAGGAAAGAATGTCGCTGGGGATTTCTTTTTTCGGTATGTTCACATAGACCAGCGCGATCTCCACGTCGGTGGGGCGCTGGGCATGGCGGAAGGCGTTTTCAATAAACTCAATGCGGGCGTTGTGTTCGTGCAGCCGCTGCAAAAGAATTTTGCGGCGGTTGGTGTAGGGGTTGCGTATGGTCTCAGCGTTCAGCAGGCAGACGATCTGGCCGCCGCGCTCCATGAGGGAGAGGGCGTGCAAAAGGTGTTCGTCGCCGCTGTCGAAAGGCGGATTCATGATGCAGAGGTCGTACTGCTTGAAGCTGCGGAAGGTGAGAAAATCATCGTGGATCACGTGCAGCCCCTTGCCGCGCAGGAGGGCGGCAAGGTCGCTGTCGCGCTCGATGCAGTCTATGTAGGTGTCGTTCTCGTTGAAGGAGATACGGCGGCTGTTCCTGTAGTTGCGGGCGAAAGCGGAAACGGCATCGGCAAGGTCGCCTTTACCGGCGGAGGGTTCGAGGATAGAAAAAACATTTTTCCAGTCCACGCAGGAGAGCATTTTCCCCGCCAGTTTGGAGGGCGTGGGGTAAAAGCCGCTGTTGTCGAAGGACGGCAGGCGGCGGAGATCGGCGGCGCGGCTGTTCGCTGCGGCGGTGGTCACGGCGGCGCTGTGTTCGCTGTACCAGTCGCGGATCTTCTTTTTCGCTCCGGCGATGGTGGAGGCGCGGCCCAGGTAGTCGCCGCGGTCGTCGTCGCCGGTGGTGGCGCTGACAATATATTCCGTGTTGCCGTAGTAGGAGCTGGGCTTGATGGTGGCGATCTCGGCACCGTGGGCGGAAACGGCGATGTGTTCATCTCCATAACGGTTTTTCTTGGTGGCGTAGGTAAACATGGGCGGTGGCCTCCTTGTAGATTTTTGGGTTGGTGTTCAGGCGGTGAGGGCGTCGCGCTGGGCGATGAGTGCGGCCAATTCGGCGGTGTGGATGGTGCGGCGGTGCTGTTCAATACAGTTGTTCGCTGCCTGACAGACGCGCTGGCGCTGCTCGGCATTGAGGTACGGCGCGGCGGTGCGGAGGGCGGCAGCGGCGGAGAGAAGCTGCTGGCGTTCCTGCTCCGTGGCCGCGGTGTGGGTCTTGATCCGTGTGGGCATGGTTGACTCCTTTCTTCGTCAGGTGCGCCGCCGGGGTGCGGTGCGGTAGGCGGTGCCGTTCTTGGTCTTGCCCTGGTCGATCTTGCCGGTGTTCACAAGGGCGGTGAACATTTCGCGGATCACCTGCTCGGTGATGTCGCCGGTGCAATGGCCGTTCTGGCCGTCCAGGCGTTGGACGTGAAATTTGCTGATGACCACGGGCAGGGCGTTGTAGTCGAATTTATAGAGGTTACGCCGGGGCGTTTTGAATGCTTCCAGCAGGGCGGCGTTGATGTCGTCGCGCTTGCTGTTCAGATACTCCCGGTACTGCTGCGCCGTCCAGTTGTAGGCGGTCTTGTAGATGTCGGTGGCGTAGTGCTGGAAGGTGCAGCCGTGTTCCAGCGCGGCGGAAACGGCGGGGATCAATTCCTCGGTGACGTATCCGCTGACCTCCTGCGGATGGATATAAAGGGAGCTGCTCTCGTTGGCGACGGTGGCGCCGCTGCCGTTCCGGTACGGCTGGGTTATGGTCCAGCCCTCGGCGGCGAACAGGGCCAGAATGTCGCTGTAGAAATTCTCGGTCTTGGTCTGATCCATGCCCTTGCCCCATACATAGCCGGAGTTCAGGCGGAAACAGACGTTCTTATAGGGGGTATCGTCGCGCTGTTCACTGTTTTCCTGGCGGCGCTGTTCGGCGTAGGCTTCCAACTCGTCCAGGCTGTGGCGGATGGCGGAAATGGCGTTGGTAGCGGTGTCGCTGGTGGGGTCTTCGGTGATAACGTCTTTCAAAACGGCGGCATTGGCAGCGATGGCGTCGCAGTGGGCGCGGACGGTGGCCGCCTCCTGGATGGGATTCTTGATGGTGGGCATGGTGGGTTCTCCTTTCTTGGTGTTCGGTTTGTGGAGGGGCGGCGTGGCCGCCCCTGTGCGGTTTTAGTAGATGGCTTTCCAGTTGGGATCGTGTTCAATGCGGGCAATCATTTCCAGATTTTGCCCCTGCTCGTCCAGCTCGGCATCATCCGGGGAATTACTCATATCAAGGTCGATCACGTCAAAATTGACGGTTACGCCGTGAGCGTTTGTATAGGCGCTCTGCACCAGCCCGCCCTTGATGCAGACGATCACATTTACAACGGGCTGTGCGGTGCTTCTGTTCTGGCTGTTCATGCGGTTTCCTCCTCACCGTGGTTTAGTCGTGCTGTTCAGTCACGGGGTGTTCCCATGTGCTGTCGTGGTGAAAAACAAAATACAGGTGTTCGCCGTAGTTCTCGATGGTGTCCGGGGTGCGGGTCAGGCCGTGCCGGGCGGCGGTGTCGATCACGCCCTGGCGCAGGGCGCGAAGGTCGCGGTAATAGTTCTTGTTCACAACGGGGATGTCGAATTTTACAAGGAAAATCACCTCGCGCAGATTGTCATAAAATCCATCGAGATCAAATTCCACCTTGACGGCGCCGGGGAGGGTCAGCAGGTCGCGCTGCAGCGCGGCGCACTGTTCAGAGATGCCGAAGCGGGCGGCGGTGGCGGCGGTGCGGTCGTTCATTTTGTTTCCTTTCTGCCCTCGTGACCTCCGGGGCGGGCTGTTCGTGGTGGGGATGTGGATTTTTTAGTCGGGCTGTTCGGGATTTTCGCCGCGTTTCCAGCGGCGGAACACCGCCAGGGCGTTTTTCTCGTCGCGGCGGCGCAGCTCCTGAAGGAAAAACCGGGCGACATCCAACTTTTCCGCGTCGGTGGGGCTGATGGCGAAAACAGCGCGTTCAATCTGTTCATCTGTCAGCATTTGCACCGATTCCAGAATGTCGGCGAAGTCCTGGCGGGACTGTTCCTGCTCCTGCTGTGCCTGTTCAGCCTTGCGGCGCTTGTATTCTTCCAGCCAGGGCGCGGGCATGACGGAGACCACGCGCCCGCCCTCGGTGTACTGTTCCAGCAGGTCGGCCACGGCGACGATGGCCGCGCCGGTCTCCTTGTCCTCGTCGGTGGGCTTGCCGTTGCCAAAATTGCCCTTGTCGCGCAGGAACGCGCCGAAACTGCGAATGTGGGCGATGAGTCCGCCGTCGTTGTCGCCCAGGTCATAGCGGCCTTTATATGTGTCCTGCTCGCCGTCGGCGTTGGTGTAGGTGATGGAAAAGCTGGTTTTGTCATAGCCGCGTTCCTGGTCGGCGGAAATTTTTTCGTCCAGCGTCTTGAAAATGATCTCGGCGGCGGCGACGGAGAATTTCATACCATCATCAAAAGCGCCGTTTTCGCTCCATTCTACGGTGACGACCGGGGCGCCGTCCTTGATGGGGTGTGCGGCGGCGGTCTGTTCGATGAAGGCGCGGTTTTCGTTGCGGGTGCGGATGGCCTTTTCCCGGCGTTCCAGCTGTTCGGCGTGTTCACGCGCCAGCCGCGCCGACTCGGCGGCGGTGTTCATCTCGTGGACGGCTTCCACGTCGGCGGCGGTGGGGTGGCCTTTGGGCAGGGTGGCCAGCTCGGCGGCGTTGCGGTCAAACTGTGCCTGCCGCCGGTCGATCTCGGCGCGGATGTCCTCCGGCTTGCGCCAGTGGTAGCGGCCCGGCTGCTGGGCGTCCTGGGCGTCCTGTTCCAGTTTGGCGATATACTCAGGCTCGCCGCGCATGGCAGATTTGAGCGCGGCGGCGCGGGCGTACTTATAGAGGGGGTGCGCCGGGGTCAAGGTGGCGCTGTCGCTGTCGAAATAGTCGGTGTAAAGGTCGGTTTCGTTCTTGACGGTGAACAGGTCGCGGGGGAGGTGGTCATAATCGCGGGCGCTGATTGTCACGCTGTCGCTGCGGCTGTCGGTGAAGTAGTAACAGCGGATCAGCTTTCCGCCGTTTACCTTGATTCCGTTCCAGAAAAAGCGGATGGATTCGGTTTTGTTGGTGTTCATTTTATGTTCCTCCTGTTGTGTAGTCTGTTCCCCGTGTCAAGGGAACGAATTTACTTTTCTCGATGGGGTGGAGCTGGTGCGCCCAACTCCCCAGAGGCGGCGCGGCTGTTCAGCGTTTGCGGGGCTGGTCGATCCGGTCCAGCAGGCGAACAAAAAGCGCCGCCAGGGTGGCGGCGCCGGTGGCGGTGACGATGTAGGCGAAAATTTCCATGGTGTTTTCCTTTCCGCCCGGTTTCGGGCATGAAATAAGCGCTCCCGGAAAATTTCCGGGGGCGCTGTTCGTGTTTTGCCCCGCATTTTTCCGGGGCTGCTGTTCAGGTGGTGGGGGTGATCTGCTCCGACTGTTCCGCCGAGGCGGGCTGTTCCGCGGTCATCGTCTGGCCGTCCGGCAGGTGGAAGGACACCGAGAAGCCGCAGCCCAGGGCGGCGGCGATGGCGGCCAGATCGGACACGCTCCAATTATCGCGGCCCAGCTTCTGGGCAACATTCGGCCCGCTTGTGTTTAGACGGCGTGCAAGTTCTCTTGCAGAAATTCCTTGCTCAAGAAGAACGTGCCGCAGCAGTTTTGAAACCTGCATTCTGTATCACCTCTTTCCGGGCGGCTTGCTTATAGTCTACCGGCATGCGGCCAATTTGTGCACAGTGTAAACGATTTTGTTAATTTTGTCAAGTCTTACAATAGCGTCGGTAATTCTTTGGTTAATTTGTCGATTTACAATGATAAGATGTGCGCGTATAATGATAATTACAAAGTTACCACAAAACAACACTTTTTGAGGCCGACAGGCCGGAAAGGACCCACAACATGAAAAAGTATTTCAATGTAAGTTTCCAGTACAGCGAAAGCGTTTACTGCGCCAACATCGCACACGCCGAGAGCGCCGAGGCCGTGGAGGCGCACTATTCCGCAAAATATGAGTGGTGCAAGGTCTCCGAGGCCACCGCCGCCGACGTGGAGGAAGCCAAGCGGAAGGGAAAACCGATTGTTGAAATCGAGACCCCCAAAAAGCCCAAGGCAGGACAGACAATGAATGAGAACACCAAGACCGCCCGCGCTGAGTGGGATAGCATGAGCGGGGAACAACAGTATAACGCGCTTGTGGCGATGGCCTGGACCGTGCGCCGGAAGGCAGAGGCCCGCAACCAGACCGGCGCCGCGTGGATCGAAACCGAGGACGACGCGCAGACCGTAGCCGCCGACGCCTGGACTCGGATGGGCGCCGCGTTGACACGCAACGAGGCCCAGGACGCGCCCGCGCCGCTGGCGGTGATCCTGTACCGGGCAGCAGCCCAGGCCGCGCACAGCATAAGCAGGGCCGAGCAGAGACACGCCCGCGCCATATCCGCCACCATTGACGACGACGGCGCCGAGCGCTGGCAGATCGACACCGAGGCCGGGACGGACTGCGACGCGATAGCACCCAGCCCGGAGGCCGCCGCGATCCTGCGTGAGAGCGTGGAGAGCGTCGCCCGCGACCAGGTGGACCGCGTAGCGCTGACAATGACCGCCCGCGGGTACACTACAGCGGAGATAGCCGCCGCCCTGATGGTTGACCGGTCCACCATTTCCCGCCGCTTGTACGCCATGCGGGACCGCTACCACGCGCAGCAAGGAGAGGAGGCGGAAGCATGAGCAGGACGGAGCAGAAGCAGGAGGCGGGGCGCTTTTTGGAGTTCCGCAACCTGGAAGAGCTGGCCGAGCATATCGGCCTATACTACCCGGAAGAAATCCACGTTTTCGCAGCCGTGGTACACTGGTACACCGAGGACGACCAAGGGGATCCGCAACTTGACCGGGACGAGCTGAACGACTTTTTAAGGCGATACGGCGCGGGCATCGTATGCCAGAGCCTGGCCGGCGGCATCTGCTGCGAGATCATAGAGAACTAACCACGGACGCGCCCAGCAGGGCGCAGGAAGGAGACAAGACACCATGACGACCAACAACACCACCAGCCCGGAGAACCTGTACAATATCGCCCCAGAGGGCAAAGCGCAGCTATACACCGCCGCGGAGATCAGATCCGCAGCAGCGGACGGCCCGCAAATCTGGCTTGACGTGGGCCGCCGCTGGCCCCGCGTCCCGTGCCGTATGGCCGCCACCGTGGCCGGATGGGTAACGGCAGTGGGGGAACACGGCGCGATCTATCAGGCGTGGGCCGGGGAGCTCCACGGCAGCCCCAGCGCCTCCAGCTGACCCAGCCCGCAGCCGTGAGCAGACAACCGAAGAAGCCCAAACCAGCACCGCCAGGACGGAACCAAAACCGCCCCAGCGGTGCTAATTTTGCGCCCGTGCGGATTTTTGACAATGCCACCGAAAATATAGAAATCGAACAGAAACGCCCCGCCACGCTTTCCAGGCGTTGAGGGAATGCCCCGACACCGCCCCTCAAAGAAAAACGCCGCCAGCAGCCCCGCAGAGGGCAAAGAAGCGGGAAAGACCGCCGCCAGCCCTTACGCGTGCGCGCGCGTTTATTCCGGGCGCGGTTGAATAAAGAAGAATATACCCCCGTATACAACCAAACCCAGCGGAGCAGAAACGAGCACCAAAAAACCCAGCGGGACACCCGAAGCAGGAGAACACCGGAGCAAAACGGAGACCACCAGCGGGAGGCGCTGACCGGAAGAAAAGAGCGGCGGCGAGGGGAGGGAAGGAGAGTCGCCCGGCGGCCTATGTTCCGGGCTGAACAGCGGACAGACGGCGACCGGCAGCGGCGGCGGGTGCTCTGGCTCCATGCCCTGACCATCCGGCAGGCGGCAGCGACCACCGACAAAACAGCCAAAACCGGCGGAAATCGTCAAATCAGAAGCCGAAAGCGGACGAAATGAAAGAGAACTTGCAAAAATTGCAACATTCCTTTACATATTAGGACAATATGGAAAGGAAAGCACCCCGGCGGCGGGCGTATTTCCTGCAAAATCCGGCGGAAATGGACGGCACCGGCACCCGCTGACCACCACCGGCACCACCTGAACACCCCCAGGACGGCAACCCGGGGGAGGTTTACAAACCGGAAGGGCAAAGCCTTTCCTCCCTGCTACGCAACTCTCCCCCCCGCCTCCATGTTCCCCACTCCGGCACACCAATCCGCGCTTCTCACGCAAGTTACTGGCAAGTTAGGGGTAGGGGGGGTGGTTTTGAAAACGGGTCGAAAAAACGAAACGGTCAAAAGGCCGAGGTCGAAAAATAAAAATTTCGGCGGGCGCAAGCGCCATATATGTGAGGGGAAGGTACGGCCTTTGTGCGGCGGTGGTGCGAGGGTGGCGGCATGGTGTTGACACGGATGTTATATGGGGGCGAAAAAGTTTTTCTGCTTCCCTTGACACGGCGATTAAACTACCGGTTGCCAAAGGGCCGGTAGCAAGTGGCCGGCAAGTTAGATTGAGGGAGTGCTTTGGATATGGTGGTAGACATTTTCGGGACTGATAAGAAGTACAGCGTGATTTATGCGGATCCTCCGTGGACGTTCAAAACGTACAGCCCCAAAGGCACAGAGAAAAAGTCAGCGCAAAGCCACTATGCCTGCATGAAGAAAGAGGACATACAGGCGCTGCCGGTACAGGGCATAGCGGCAGAGGACTGCGTGCTGTTTCTGTGGGTGACTATGCCTTGTTTGGAGGAAGGCTTGGAGCTGATCCGTAAGTGGGGCTTTACCTACAAGACCTGTGCGTTTACATGGGTAAAGCAGAACAGGAAGTCGGACGGGCTGTTTTGGGGACTTGGGTTCTGGACCCGGGCCAACGCGGAGCTGTGCCTACTGGCGACAAGGGGCAAGCCGAAGCGCGTGAGCAAGGGCGTACACAGTGTTGTGCTGAGCCACGTGCGGGAACACAGCAGGAAGCCAGACGAGGCGAGAGACCGGATCGTGGAACTGATGGGAGATATACCCCGCATAGAGCTGTTTGCCAGACAACAGGCGGACGGCTGGGACTGCTGGGGTGACGAAGTATAGGGAAGGTGATAGTAATGACTTTGCGGAGGATGGGAGATGTGGCGACGGACGTGCTGCTGGACAGGGACGCGAACCTTGGTGCCCTGCTTCGGCTGCGGCGGCACTTCCCAAAAGCGGCGCTGAAACTGACGGACGATCAGTGGATGTACCTGAAAGAGATGTATGAGGGCGGCATGAGCGTGACGGAGATCGCAGCGGTGCACGACGTAAATAAGAGCACGGTCAGCCGGAGCGTGAACCGTGCGAAAAAGACTTTGCAGGACTATCTACAGTTCTGCCTGTGATGGGAGTGGGAACGAGATACATGGGACGGATAAACCAGCCGCTGACGAATGAAGCGGCAAGGAAACTGATGGCGCTGGACGTGCAGGACAAAGAGATACTGACCTACGAAAAGCTGGACGAGTGGTACACCGCATGGGGTGGGCAGTGCTATGTCAGCTTCTCCGGTGGAAAGGACAGCACGGTGCTGGCGTATCTGGCGGCGCGGTACCTGTCGAGCTTCAGGACACCGCCCTGGGAGCTGAATCTGGTGTTTGTGAACACTGGGTTGGAGTACCCGGAGATACAGAAGTTCGTCAATGAGTACGCCGACTGGCTGCAGAGGGAGTTTCCCCGCGTGACCGTCAACCTTTACCGTCTGCGTCCGAAGATGAACATTCGACAGGTGGTGACGAAGTACGGGTACAGCATCATCGGTAAAGACGTAGCGCACCGGATAGAAACCGCGCGGCGTTCACCAGATAGCCGAAGTATGAAGCTATTGCGTGGGGAAGTCTTACGCGCCGATGGGGAAAAGAGTATGTACAACTGTGAAAAGTGGAAGTATTTGCTTTCGGCTCCATTCCTCATATCAGACAAGTGTTGTGGAATTATGAAAAAGTCTCCATCAAAGAGCTATGAGCATCGAGCGGATGTCAAGCCCACGACGGCAACAATGGCGGAGGAAAGCCTTCTGCGGATGCAAAAATGGCGCGAAACCGGCTGCAACGCCTTTGAAGGAAAGCGTCCCTTATCTAAGCCCATGAGTTTCTGGACGGAGCAGGACGTGCTGCGGTTTATAGTAGACCACCAACTGCCCTGCGCCAGCGTGTACGGTGATATCGTAGCCAGCGACGGCGAGAACGACTACGGCGCGACGCTGATCGACTGCAAGCTGCACTGCACGGGCTGCCAACGCACAGGGTGTATGTTCTGCGGCTTTGGGGCACATCTCGAAAAGGGCGTCAACCGCTTTGAACGCATGAAACTGACGCACCCGAAGCACTACCAGTTCTGCATCGGCGGTGGTGCGTTCGACACGGATGGACTGTGGAAGCCCACGAAAGACGGTCTCGGTTATGCGCGGGTGCTGGACTACATCGGAGTGAGGTATTGAGATGAGCACTGGATATGCGGAGAAGAGTGCGCTTTTCAATGAAGTTCAAAAGGCACTGAAAGCCCTCAATCTGAGGGCGAAACAGTACGGCGTTGACGAGGTTTATAACTGGTGCAAGTTCGTCCTAGGCGCGAAGCCGGGGAGCTTTACAGAGGGGCAGCAGATCGCGGCGGCGTTCTTCATGCAGACCGTACACAAGTTCCTTGATGGCCTTGCAGATGTGCGCGATATAGGCGGGGCAGAACCCCGGCCGACATTTATGGAGTTCAAGCCGAAGGTGACATACCGCCTTGACGAACAGATCTGGTGGAAGTTGCTTCAGGCGCGAGCGCCTGGAGGTGAGATGATATGTCATCAATAAACCGTAGGCTTACTGAGAACTTGAGAGAGCATTACACGACCGGCATGGGCGGTATGAGCCGCCTGATTTTTACTGAGGCGTGGCACTTGCACACCAAGCGGTTATACGGCTGGGAACCGGCGGCGTATATTCCTGCACCGCGAGATGGCTATGTCGCCGTTATATGGAACCGGAGAATGTGCCATTTGCTTGCGCTGCAGAGCCACAACGAAGGAAATCCTTGCGGGTATATCTTCTGGAAATGGTATGCGAGAGAATTTGAAAAGAGCTACAAGATGCGCGTGAGCAACAGGCCAAACCACATGATGACCTTTGCGCCGGAGATAAAGTTCCGAGGGGAACCGCTGGATATGAGGATGGCGAGGATGATGGAGGAAAGACATGGATAGTTTACAGGCGAGCCGCATAGCGGGCGGAAACAGCGCGATTGGCAGAAGGGAGTCGGATTTTTACCCGACGCCGCCGGAGGTGACGGTGGCTCTGCTGGACTTCCTCCGTCTGCTGGGGAACACGGTGATCTGGGACCCGGCAGCAGGTGAGGGGGATATGTTGGAGACGATCAGGGCGTGCGGGTATGGCGGGTCGTTCGGGACGGACATATCCGAAGGATTTGACTTTTTAAGCCCGGATGTATTCAAGCGGTTGCTTGTTGGCTTTGACTGGATCATCACAAACCCGCCCTTTGCGCGGGCAGAGGAATTTATCCGCAAGGCGGCGTCTCTGGGCAAGCCCTTTGCGTTTCTGGTGAAGTCACAGTTCTGGCACGCGAAACGCTGCTTATCTTTGTTTGATGAGTTCCCGCCCAGTTACATTCTGCCCCTGACATGGAGACCGGACTTCTTTTTCAAGGACGGCCACGGTGGCAGCCCATTGATGGATGTGATGTGGTGTGTTTGGATCATGCCGCACATTAAGGGAACGCAGACGGTGTACAGGCCGTTGGAACGACCGAAAGGAGAAATAGAAACATGAGCGTATGCGGAAAATGCGGAAAGGACTTTGATGTGGCAGCATCCACCTCATATATTTACTGCCCGGACTGCTGCAAAGAAATTGAGGCAGCAGGGTTTCCAATCCATGCGATTCTTGAAAAGTCTGCCGATAAGCCAAAAACGGGAACGCTTAGCGGTATCAAGGACAGCGGAGAGCGTACCAACTTCAGCAGCGGGGCGCAGCGGGATATGCACAGCGGGAAAGGTCGCATGGATCTTCTGCCGTGGGCGGCGATTATCGAGGTAAGCAAGCACTGCGAGGCAGGGGCACTCAAGTATGGGACGCATAATGTCGATAAAGGCATCCCCACCAGCAGCCTGCTGGACAGTGCCATGCGACACGCGGCGAAGTATCTGGACGGGCAGGAGGACGAGGATCACCTGCTTGCGGCGGCGTGGAACCTTCTGTGGGCGATTGAGATGCGCTGCAAGAAACCGGAGTGCGTGGATACGCCGTGGAAGGAGGAAAAGGCATGAGCAAGGCCGTGATGATAAGCATTCGCCCGAAGTGGTGCGAAAAGATCGCCAGCGGCGAGAAAACCATCGAAATCCGCAAGACCCGCCCGAAGCTGCAACCGCCGTTCAAGTGCTATATCTATTGCACTATGGATCACCCTTACATTTCTGTGTCCTGCGGGGAACTGGACAAGCTCAACTATCGCACAAATACCGTTGGTCGGTGTAATGGAAAGGTCATCGGCGAGTTTATCTGCGACCGCATTTACGGGCTCGCACCGCTCAACCATGCACCAGACGATGTGGAGCAGCAAGCCTGTCTGACGCGGGAAGAGATCGTTCGGTATCTCAAGGGCGTCGGTTACGGCTGGCACATCTCCGATCTAAAAATCTACGATCCGCTGAAGAAACTGAGCGAGTTTTCTCCTGTGTGCATGTATAAAAATGATGATAAATCGTGTCAATCGCGCATGATTGCTTGCGCATATCAAAAATATGACTACAACCCTGACGGGAGTATCAATCTTGTTGAGTGTGGGAGAACGCTTGAACGCCCGCCCCAGAGCTGGTGCTATGTAGAGGAGGTGGAGTGATGGAACGACTGACGAAGCGCGACACCGATGGACAGGCAATGATGGACTGCCAGAAGTGCAAAGCGGATTGGACGGGTAAGCATGGTAAGCCGATGGCTGACTGCACCGCGCTGTACTGCCGCAATCGCCTCAAGGATCGCCTTGCCGCCTACGAGGATAGCGAATGCGAGCCGGAAGAAGTTCTGCCGAAGGATAAGGCGGACGAGATCGCGCTGAATCTGATGCGGCTTGCTGATTTGAAAAGCCTTTGCAGCTATACCCGCCTGCGCAAGCTGGCCGAGGCCGACAAGGACGGGCGCGTGGTGGTGCCGCCTTGCAAGGTAGGCGATAAGCTTTACGAAGTAACGGGCCGAAAAACGATCAGTGTGTATAAAGTTAAAGCCATCCGCGTGGAATTGTTCGGCTTGTTTATCGAGTGGGACATTGTAGAAGGGTTTGTTTGGCAATCGCTGGCAGGTATAAACGCCGGAGAAATCGGTAAGACCGTTTTCCTCACCCGCGAGGAGGCGGAGAAAGCGCTGAAGGAGGTTGAGCAAAAATGATATACACCTTTCATGCGGGAGATTATGCGAGGTTGGAACGCGCCGATGGCACATTATCCAAAACGCTTACCGGATATGTGTTTTCTTACGAGAGGTCAGGGCGGGTTCACAGCTTCATTTTCAAGTGGGACGATGGGACGCAGACGGGCTGGAGTGGCAATATAGAGGATCTGCCGCAGAATTTTACTCGCATTGGCAAGTACGACTTTGCACTTATCAGGGGGATGCTCAGGGATTGCGGATATGCGGAAAAGGATGAGCTCGACAAGATGAGCTCCACGAAACCGTTGATGATGCCGGGAAGCCTGCGCGAAGGCGACTTTGTGGAGACTGTGGATGGCCGGGTGGGGTACATCAAGAGCATCTGCCGGTGTGAGAAATGCCGGGAGCGTGGGTTCTATGAGCCGACGGTACATTTTACGGACGGTGAGGAGGACTGTATCACCAAGTACGAGGCGGAAAACGGCTTCAAGGGCTATAAGCGCATCGGGCGGTGGGAGAATGAGAAAGCAGTAGTGCAGAAGCCCAAGGAGATTCTTCACTGCGGGAGCGTGCGTAAGTCCGAAAACGGGACTATGAGATACGCGCCAGACACGCAAGTCATGCAGGATAAGATCAACGAACTGGTGGATGCCGTGAATGAGCTGCGAAAGGAAAAACAGAAATGACGGAACGAAAGGTGCTGATCGTCCGCGTGAAGGGCGGTATGCAGATAGTGCAGGGCGTAACCAACTATATCATAGAGGGGCTGGTGCGGGGCGTGCTGGTGCTGCCGGAGGAGGTCATCACGTCCTACGCCATTGAGGAGTTTCCTGCGCTGGGCGTGGAGAATGAGGACACCATCTATACGGTCGTGCCGGAGGGCGTACCGGTGATAAAAATACTCAACAAGGACGATGTTCGCCCCATTGGCGCGTTTGTGCAGGTACAGGAGGAAAGCGAACAGCGCGATGGCAGCGAAGACCCGCCAGAACCCGCACCGCAGCCGACCGAACCCACCACGCCGTTTAAGCCCAAGGGCGCGATGGCGGAGATCAAGCGGGAGGTTTTTATACGGCTGCAAGCCTACCAGCAAAGAACGAAACTTGGCTGGGCACAGAGAGTGTCCGACGCTACCGGCGGCAAGGTGGCCCCTGACGTGGTGCGGCGTGGCCTGCTGGAGGCGCGGGACATCGGCGTTGACCGTTGGAAACTCATCGGAAAGGCGCTGGACAAACTGGAGGAGGAAATGGAGAAATGAAAATTTATATAGCAGGACGTATCACAGGCAATCCGCATTATAAGGAGCAGTTTAAGGCTACACAAACCATGCTGCAGGAGGCGGGGCACACCGTCCTAAATCCGGCGGAGCTGCCGGAGGGCATGAAGCCAGCAGACTATATGCGTATTTGCTTCGCCATGCTGGAGAGCGCCGATGTGGTTCTTTTCCAGCTCGGATGGCAGGTGAGCAAGGGGGTAAAATTGGAGTACGACTATGCGAGATACATCGGGAAGGACGTCATTACCGTTGACCCTCTTTCACGGGTTGACACTTACGACATCCTCCGCGCTGTAGCTTCCGTTGAGAAAAGAATGCGTGAAAGGAAAGAACTCTCCAATGGATAAGGCCATCTGGACGGTCTGCACCGCCAAGCTGTGCCCCAAGTGCATCAAGGAGATGAAAGCGGAGTACATCGTCTACCTGACGCACGAGCAGCAGAGGAACCCGATGCGGGATAAAGCAATGCGCGGATACTGCGACCGCTGCCATGAGGAAAGCCTCATGCTTCGGATGCGCCAGTACACCATGAATGGTAGGACACTACGGGCGAAGGGGCTGGATAAGAAGTGGAGGGAATATTTGGGATGATAAAGAACAGGCGGAGCCGGTGGATTTGGTTCGGCATACATCGCTAATGATGGCGCCAGCTGCGAGTCTGGATTCGGTGTATGTACGCCCGGTTCAGGAGGCTCCGGTGGAAATTGACGATTTATCTGACACCGCACAGAGGATGGCCATGCGACGATGGTCTGGCAAAGCGCACCGACTTGCTGCCAGACGCACAACATCTTTCTCGTGCAAAAGCGCGGAACCGAGATTTACCACAAGTGCTATGTTTGCGGCAGAGACTGGACGGAATTATTACCAGTAAACCCTATGGAGGCAGTGAAGATAAAACCGCTGCCAACGAGGTGGGTGAACGGAAAGAAAACACCCTCAATACCGGAGGGAGCAATGATCGTACATTTGTGAGGAGGAAAGCATAATGGGAACTTTCGTTTTGTGGTTTATTATCGGCCTCTTTTTTTCCGCCGGATTGACCGCATTTATCGGCCTCGTTTCCAAGGACAATGGGCAGGGACGGCAGGAGTATCGTGGCTATCAGCCAAACAAGCCCTTGGACGGTCCTCCCCCCAACAAGGGGAACTGCATACAAAAACTACCTGATGACAAGACGCGGTATAAGGCGGCGCTGATGATACAGACCGGGGATTTCCGCAAGCCGGAACGAGTTATCGGTATTGTTTATGGGGAGGATGCGGCCTTATGGCACGCTTACATTTTCAAGTCGTGCTGCGGCGCGGAATATTTTGAGGACAACGGGGAACTTGCTGGCGTTGTTATTCTGTCAAAGGAGGCCGAGCAGTGAATCAGTACAACAGAAAACCCAGCGGGAAACTGGAGGTATGTCCCCACTGCGGAAGAGACAGCGGGGAACGCAAAATCGGTATTCATGTGCCGGAACGGTACTATGTGCGCTGCGCGAGTTGTGGGTTCACCTTGTCTGGGTGGAGCCAGAGCGCCGCTACGGCAAGCTGGAACAGACTGAGCAAGAAGGTGAGGACATGAAAAGCAAATGCTGTGTTGGCTGCAAGTGGTACGAGGAATGGACGTGGGCGTGTTTCAACGGAGACAGCCCCTATTGCGCCGATTTTGTAAACTGCGGGTGTCCGCTATACGAGGAGAAGGAAACCAATGACAAGAAGGGAACAGATAGTCTATAAAACAATGAGCGAGAACATTGCCCGTGCCGGGGAGTTCGGATTATGCCCCGGACCGTTTGTGGCCATGCGGGCAGAGTACCGGCGCGTGGTGCGGCGGGAGCAGACGCATTTTATGCTGGAGTTCATGCTTCTGGCACTGCTGATCTTCGCTCTGATCGCTCCGTGGATAGATAATGCGGACACGCCGCACACTGTCCTGCGCGTGGAGTGGGGCGAAGATACTGACAGCCGCGATACGATTGTAGAAGAGGATCCCGATGAGTCGGAACGCATACTGGAAGCAGTCAAGGCAAAAAGCAACGTGCTGGAGGACTGCATTATTACCGGCTACTGCGCAGACTGCGTTGAGAAGTACGCGCACATGAACCGGGACGAGTTCGGCCGGGTGTTGACCTCCAGCGGCCAGTGGGTATATCCCGGCTCTTGCGTGGCGACAGACCCGGACGTGATACCGACCGGCAGCACAGTCATCATCGGAGACAAGACATACATCGCCCTGGATGTGGGCGTAATAGGAAAACACGTTGACATACTGATGACCCATGAGGAGGCCGCCGTGGCGGGTGTCAGGAGAGAAACGGTGTGGTGGTGTGAGGAATGAAAGCGTCGGCTCCGTATAGGGCTGGTTCTTTCGTGTCGAATCTCGTGTCGAAAATCATTGCATTTTTTTGTTGCACGAACCAAAAAAATTCGCATTGCCGTGCATATTTTTTTGATGCAAAAAAGCCGCAAACCCGCACGAATACAAGGAAAGCCCGCAACCACAAGGGTTGCGGGTCTTTCACCTTTATGGTGGAGCTGAGGGGAGTCGAACCCCTAAAAATGGGATTAAACCCCGCATGAATACGTGCTTTCTGATTTTCGTATTGAAATTCGTATCGAAAACTAACATTCGTTTTTCCCCTTGAGGATTTTCCCGACGGGGAGTTTTTCTGCGGTACGGTAGAACTTCGCCATCTTGTTTTCCGCCTTTAACCGGTCCCGCTGGGCGAGGTGAAGGTAAATGTCGTGTACGGTGGAACTGTCAGACCAGCCGCCCATACTCATGACCTCAATCTCCGAAAGACGCAGATGATAGCCAAGAGATGCGAACGAATGCCGCAGACAATGCTCCGTGATATTTGGAAGTCCCTGCTGCTCTGCAATAGTGCGTATGTGCCGGTTGATGGTGCTGTTGGCTTGCGTTACGACGTAGCCGTCTTTTGACTGCGCCTCAAGCAGTTCTCTAAGCCGGGGTATCATGATGGGGACAGTGCGTGCGGACTGCCGCGTTTTATTGCGTTGCTTGAACACCTCTTTGTTGTGTTCGTCCCGAACGACTGCGCCGGATACAAAGATGCTGCTTTTTTTCATGTCAAAACTGTCTGGGAAACGCAATGCCCTGATTTCTGACATTCGCAAGCTGTGTAGGCCGAGAAGCATTGCCATTTCGCAGGTGTCGCCCTTTGCAGCCTCGCAGAAAGCGATGATCTGCTGCGGATCAAGGAACTCTCGCTCATTTTTCTCCGGCACAGGAAACAGGACGCGGGGGACGGGAATCTCATTTACGCGCATGATGACAGTCATAAGCCCCCATGCGTTTTTTACGGACTTGTCGGAAAGGCTGGAAAGTGCTGCGTTGATCTCCGCCTGCCAGTTGACCTGTGCGCTCATAGGCTTTTGCATGATATTATGAAAGCGGTTGCGCTGTATAACACGGTAGCCCCGGACGGTTTCCGGCGACAGCGATTCAGATCGGTCGGCGATATAGGCATCTATCGCCTTGGACCATGTTAAGGCCGGCAGCTTCTTTTGCTGCTCCACAAAACCTGCGCGGACGGCTTTTGCCTTCGCAATACAGCGGTCTTTTGTCGTTTCGGTGACAGATCGCTTTTCGGCGGCAAGATATATATGCCAGCTGCCGGATGGAAGCTGCTTCGGCTCCGGCACCTTGATAACGCCATCCTTTTTGCGCTCCCGCACTTGCTTCTGGCCGCACCAGGGGCAGAACGTGGCGTTGTCGGGGACTTCGCGCTTACAGGACTTGCATTTTGTTGACATTTTGATATTTTCGTGTTACCCTACTGTTGTAGGCTCCTCTCTTTAAGACTCGTGATGGTGTTGGCGGGAATAGAGCTTATATGGAAAGGCCGTCCGATTGGGCGGCTTTTTCTTTTTTCAACAAAAATTAACAAGAAACTTGTGAAAAGTGTGCATTGAATCCAATAAACTTGTGGAATATAATGTAGAACACGGTAGAACTGTTGTTCTACTTTTGAAGTGAGGTCTCTTTTGCAGCATCGCGCAGCACGAAGTATCCGACAATGCTGCACACGCCAATAGAAATAGACACAAGAAGGATAACAAGCCACGCAAACGCCGAAGGTCCGTCTTGGAGAATGAAGCCGGCACGGGGATTGCGGAAGTCGAAAAAAAGATAAACAATTAAAAACAGGGATAGGATCGCGGCAAAAATTGAAGAAAACACAGACCAGCGTTTGTAATGATCGCGCTGGCGGATAACGGCATCCAAGCGCTGGGTGCAAAGTCCGTTGACCTGCTTCAGGCGTACCACGTCGCCGGAGCTGACGGCGTTATCCAACTCCAGCTCGTGGATGCGTTCCTGCATGGCGGAGGGAGCTGATGCGGGAGGCTGGATGTCAAACACTTGGTCTGCGGATATGCCGACGGCTTTCATCACGGCTACAGCATCGTACAGCTTTGGATCGCGCTCACCGGACTGCATTTTGCAGACGGCGGAATAGCTGATGCCGGACAGTTTGGCCAGTTCCTCGTTGGTGATGCCCTTGTCCATTCTGGCTTTATGGACAAGGGCAGGGAAGTCCTGAATATGCTGTGCAAGTTCCTGAATTTCTGACATGATTTTCCCCTTTCTATCTGTAACGGATACTATTTCATTCGTAAAAATCCATATTTGGGGGACAATTACCCAAATTGGGGAGCGATTCCCCAAAATGAACGTAGACACCGGGGCGCGCATAGAGTACGATTGAACCAAGCAAACGCCGAAAAACGACATACGAGGGGGTACAGAGAAATGAACGAACAGGAAGCGAAGAAACTGGTCTCCACCCTGACGATGGAGGAAAAGGTCAGGCTTTACGAGCTGCTATCAGCGCTGCGGCAAAGCCCTGCACCTGCGCCAGTTCAGTAGGCGTAAGAGAACACAACAACTTAACAAGGGCGGAATCGAGTTCGCTTTCCAGTTGGGAAGCGGGCTCTTTTTCTGTTTCTATCGGAATCAGATACGAAGGGTGGACTTCCAGAAACTCCGCTATCTTTTTAAGCTTTTTGGCGGAAGGAGAACTATCGCCGGCTCTCCACGCGGAAATCGAACTTCTGTTGATCGGGATGGCGGCGTAAAATTCGCCTTTCGATACGCCTTTGGCTAAAAGCAGAAGTTCGATTCTCTCAAGCATCGCACAATTACGCGCTTTCAGTGCCTCTTTCTGCTCTTTGGTCATTTTGGACATAAAACAATACCTCGCATTATAAGAAATTACAAAAAGTAATGTTCGGTAAATGTTTGTCTTGACTTCTGCCACGTGTATGATAAAATGAACATATAGGCAACAAGAGACAAACATACAGGGAGCGAAACGGAAATGGCTGACGTAGAATTAGCTATTTCAAAACATCACAACAACAACTTACACCGCTTTCCTGAGTTTGTCAAGCAAAATTAGCATTTTAGAGGTGAGAAAGTGGAGAAAAAGGAGAAAACGGCGTTTTACTACTGTCGCAAGAAAGCGGGCGTCTCGCAGTTGGATGCCGCAAAACTGCTGGGTGTTACGAGAACGACGCTTTGGGCGTGGGAAACCGGGCAGACAGCGCCTGATGCGCGTGGGCTGCGCCGTATGGCAGAGATCTACGACTGCCGGTTGGCAGACCTGATAAGCGGGGTGAGCCTAACGAAATGAACGAGATGCAGGTTTTCAACTATAAGCGCAACCAGGTCAGAACTGTGGAACTGAATAATGAACCTTGGTTTGTGCTGAAAGATGTGTGCGCGGTTTTGGAGCTGGGGAGCGCTCATAAAGTCGCTGACCGGCTGGATGAGGATGAGCGGAATCAGATTCCTCTCACCGATGCGATTGGTCGCAAGCAGGAGACTACCATCATCAGCGAAAGCGGTCTGTATAACGTGATACTCCGCAGCGACAAACCGGAGGCAAAGCCTTTCCGTAAGTGGGTGACGGCGGAAGTACTTCCCAGCATCCGCAAGACTGGCGGCTACATGATACCGCAGGACTACCCATCAGCCCTACGTGCTCTCGCCGATGCCGAGGAGCAGAAACTAAAACTGCTGGCAGAAAATCAAAGGCAGGCGCAGGCTATCGCGGATTTTGAACCCATCCGCCAGTATGTGGACGAGATACTTGAGAGCCAGTCGGCGATGGCCACCTCTCAGGTGGCAGCGGATTACGACCTCAGTGCAAAGGCGCTCAACAAAATTCTTTACGAGGCCGGGATTCAGCGCAACGTCAATGGGCAGTGGATCCTCTACAAGCGGTACATGGGCAAGGGCTACACCAAGTCTAAGACCATCCAGTTTATCCGTTCTGATGGCCGGTACGATTCGACGCTGCAAACACAGTGGACGCAGAAAGGTCGGATGCTGATACACGAGGTTTTGACCTCGCGAGGCATTCAAGCAGTCATGGACCGAAAGCCAAATGGTGAGGAGGGGAGAAAATGCCGAGAGTGAATCCCTTTGGCGTGAACTCAACGGAGCAGAAGATCGTGACGCTGCTGTACGGCGCGATGGAGACAGAGGGCTTGCAGAAGCGGGACGTGGCTTCCGCGTTGGGAATGACGACAGCTACGCTGCTGCGCCGGAAGAAGTCCCCGTTAGATTTTACGTTGGGTGAGCTGCAAAAGGCTTGCCGCAAACTGCACATCCCCATCGAAGACCTTCGCGCCGCAATAACGCTATGAACTGGCGGTGTTTGATCTGCGGCGTGAGGTTTGACGCGCCGGTGATCCGGGAGAGGAAAGAGAACCTGGACGGGGAGAACGGCATAGAGGTGCGCCGGGATATGTATTGCCCGGTGTGCGGAGAGCCGTACATAGAGGAGGACAATGATGAGCAGGACCAGAAGTGAGCGCCGGCGTGACCGGAAGTGGAAGGTACTGCTGGGCGTGAGCGTCTTTCTGGCGTGGGGCATAATCGGAGAGGTGGAGAACGGCGGCTCGCTGTGGCTGCTGCTTCTCGCGGGAGCCGCCCTGGTGGGCGCGTGGACAAGCTGTAAAGCCCTGGGGCTTTTCAGGTAAGGGAAATGGAGAGAATATGGCGGGAATAAATCTTACGGCGGAGCAGGTATTCGCCATCAATTTGGCGCTGGCGAAGGGGCAGCGGATAGAGATCATCCCTCTCAAGGATCGGATAAAGGTCGTCGCGGTAAAGCGGGACGAGCTGAAAACCAAATAGTGTACCCCGCCTAAGTCAGTTGGCGGGAAGGGCGGAGCGTCGTCGAGTGGTTCGGAAATTCCGAACAGTTTGGCGGCGCTCTTTTTATTTGCACGAAGGAGATGGAGGAAAACGGAACGGCTGCACTTTGAGAACAGGGAGGACTGGTTGGCAGGACGTATGCAGGGCATAGGCGCCAGCGAAGCCGCGGCAGTGGTGGGGATGTCCCCGTGGATGTCGAAATTGGAGCTGTGGCGGCTGAAGGTGGGCGCGGAGAAAGCCAAGGATCTGAGCGGCAGCGCGGCGGTGAGCCGCGGCGTGCGGATGGAACCGGCACTGCGTGGGCTGTACACGGCCATACACCCGGGACGAACAGTGGACTACTACCCATACGACATTCTGTACCAGAAAGAACGGCCCTTTATATTTGCCACGCTTGACGGAGAGGTCACTGACGAGCGAGGGCGGAAGGGCATTTTGGAGATAAAGACCAGCTCACCAAACGGCAAAGCGGGATGGGCGAAGTGGGACGGGCAGATACCAAGCCACTACTACTGCCAGCTCCTGCATCAAATGCTGGCGACCGGGTACGAGTTCGTAGACCTGATGGCAAGCCTGGAAAACATGGACGGCGATCTGAGCATACGCACCTATCACTTCGAGAGGGCGGAGCAGGAGACGGACATGGCGTGGCTGCTGGAAAAGGAAACGGACTTTTACCAAAACAATGTGCTTAACGGGGTACCCCCGGCGGCAATATTACGACTTTAAGTGAAAATCGAAAGGAGAAATGAAATGGCATTTCGAGTGACCGTGCTGGACATGGAAACGGGAGAAGAGCGCGTATTCGTGCGGAACGCCTGCGGCGTGATATGCGCGGCGGTGATGCCCAAGGAGGGCAAGGAGGACAAGTATGACGGCGTGGCCACCGCCAACGTAGACGAAAACGTACCCATCGGCACGGCAGGACTGCTGGTGCGCCTGACGGAGAACGCCGTAAAGCTCGTTACCGAGAAGGACAGCCGCATCCGCCAGAAGATGGCGGAGGATGACGCGGCATGGGCTGCGGAACAGGCGGAGAAGGAAGCCACCGCAAAGAAGAAGTCCGCCCCCAAGAAGGGCGGCAAGCGTACGGCCAGGAAGGAGGGTGAGCAGGGATGATCGTAAAGGCGATGTATCACAAGCCGAAGCTGAACGGCTACGGCGGACAGGCGTACACCTTCCTCACCGACCTGCCGCTGCACCCTGGCGACAAGGTGCTTGTCCCCGGCGGCGAGGGCACGGAGAAGAAGGCCATCATCACAGAGGTGGACCTGCCGGAGAGCGCCATTGACCCGGCGTGGGCGGACAGGGTGAAACACATCACCAAGTACGACGCGGAGGTGACGGCATGAGCGCGGCGGAATTTCGCATCACCACAGACCTGGCTCCGCTGCGGCAGTTTCAGATCGAGGCTAACTTCGAGGAAACAAAGGCGTGGCTGACGGAGAACCTGGAACCTCTGCGGACGATGGCGGTGACACCGGAGAGCATGAGCCAGTGCAAGCAGTACCGGGCATCCATTCGCAAGGTGAGCGCCCGCATCGACGAGAGCCGCAAGATGGCAAAGGCGGCGGCACAGGAGGCGTACATCAGTTTTGAGATCAAGTGCAGGGAACTGACCGCCCTGTGCGAGGAAGCGGCCAACGCCCTGGACGTGCAGATCAAGGCGATGGAGGAGGCGGCGAAGCAGGAGAAGAAAAATCGCCTTGTTGAATATTTCGCTCAGGTGGTGGGCGACATGGCGGAGTGGCTGACCTTTGACGACTGCTTTAACCCCAAGTGGCTGAACGCCACCTACGCCGAGAGCACAGCGTGGATGGATATAAACGCCGCCATAGACCGCTGTCGTGCCGATCTGAACGCCATTCGTGCGCTGCACAGCGAGTTCGAGACCACGCTGCTGGACGAGTACACCCGTACCCGGAACATCAGCGCGGTGCTGGTTAAGAACGAGACACTGGGGCGCATGAAGGCCGCCGAGGAGGAACGAAAGCGCAAGGATGCGGAGGCCGCGGCGAAGTACGCGGCGGCGCAGCAGCAAAAGATGACCCCGCTGAAGCCGGAGTGCATCGGCGAGTCTGACGAGTATGAGGTGATCGACATCGTAGGAACGGTGGAGCCCCAGCGGACGCAGCCGGTCAATGACCTTGTGGATGAGGATGGACATGAGATGCTCGCCGCGCAGGAGCCGGAGTACAAGGTGGACTTCCGCGTATTCGGAACGGCGCGGCAGCTGGACGGGCTGAAAGCCTATATGCAGAAAAACGGCATCCGGTTTATGCCAGTGCCGCAGGAGTAAGGGAGGAGAAGGAACATGAAAACGCAGAATCAGACGGGCTTTACGCAGATGGCGCAGGCCAAGAAGCCCACATTCAGCATGGCGATCACGGCGCCCAACACCCAGCAGATGATCTCGCGGGCGCTGAAGAACGACAAGATGGCGGCGCGGTTTACCAGCACCCTGATCGGCGCGGTGAGCGCCAGCGAGGCGCTGAAAGCCTGCGACCCCGGCACCATAATCGCTGCCGGCCTGCGTGGCGAGGGCATGGGCCTGATTTACGGACACGGCTACTACATCGTGCCCTACGGCAGTGTAGCGACCTACCTGATGTCGTACAAGGGCTACATACAGCTGGCCATGTCCACAGGCTACTACGCGGACATCGACTGTGTGGAGGTGCGCGAGGGCGAACTGGAAGGTCGCTCCCGCCGCACGGGCAAGCCGGTCATCAACTTGGCCAAGTACGACACAGACGAGGAGCGCGAGAGCCACAAGGTCATCGGCTACTACGCCTACTTCGAGCTGAAGGACGGAACGTTCCGCTACGAGTATTGGAGCATGGACAAACTGCTCAAGCACGCGGACCGCTACTCCCCGGCTTTCAAACTGGATAAGTATAACGCACTTATCAATGGCGAGCTGGACGCCAAGGAGCAGAGCAAACTGCTGAACGGTACGCCCTGGTACGACGTGAACGGTGGGCAGGACAAGATGTGCCGCAAGACCATGCTGCGCCAGCTGCTGAACAGCGGCTATGCACCGCTGAGCAACGAGGTACGCAGCTACTTCAACGAGGACAGCGACGATCCCGTGGTGGCCACGGGGGACGGCGCGGAGACCGATCCGGTCATCCCCACTACCGGACACGTGGTGGAGGACGATGTCCCTACCGCAGAGCAGGAAACAGTTTCCACCAGCCCCACAGAGCCCTCTGAGAGCGCCGCAGAGCCGAAGAAGGGTAGCGACACCGCCCCGACCCGCAAACGCACACAGAGCCCCGCAGAGGGCAAGACGGAGGTGAAGGACTACTCCGCGGGGTTCTTTGGGGAGGGTGAGCAGTAATGCCGCTATTCGTCCGAAAGCGTCTGGACGGAGAGGGCAAGGCTGACGGAAGCCAGTACATGATCTGTACCGGCTCCGTCAGCCGGGATCCCCGGATAGGCGCGATACCCAAGAACAGCCTGCCGAAGGTGGAGTTCGGCATGGGCTACGACAGCAAGCAGTTTATGAACGTGTGCGCCGTGGGTGATAACGCCGCCACAAAGCTGAGCGCGTGTCTGGAAAAGGGCGATGCGGTATGCGTGGTGGGCACATGGCGGCAGAAACCGTACACCACCAAGGACGGCGAGGCAAAGGTGTGGAGCGAGCTTCGCGCAGACCATGTGATCCCTTTGGGAGCGCTGGAAACGCTGCTGCAGGTGCCGGTGGAGGTATTCCTACGGCTGGCGGACCTGCTGCCGCAGTTGGAAAAACTGTGCGCGGGAGAGATCCCCACCGGACAGCTCAGCGGGACGCAGAACACCGCGCAGCAGAGCGCAGCGGCACTGCACGAGATGGAGGAGGACGAGCCGCTGCCCTGGGACCGGGACGGCGCGGACGAGGACTACGACCTGGGCATTTGAGGGAGGAGTGATTCACGTGGCGGAAGAAAAGCGGTATTTCTGGCTGAAACTGTACGACGACTTTTTTACCTCGAAGCGCATCAAGAAACTGCGGAAGATAGCCGGTGGAGATACCTACGTCATCATCTACCTGAAAATGCAGCTCATGGCGATGAAGCACGGCGGCACCTTGAAATGGTCGGGGTTGGAGGAAAAATTCGCCGATGAGCTGGCCTTAGACCTGGACGAGGATCCGGCAAACGTAGAGGTCACGCTGCAATACTTGCTCTCCTGCGGGCTGGCAGAGGCATCCAGTGACCTAACGGAGGTTTTTCTGCCCTACGCGGTGAAAAATGTGGGAAGCGAGGGCGCTGCAGCCCAGCGAATGCGGGACTATCGGGCACGGAAAAGCAAGGTTTTGCCTGCGCCGGAGCGTAACGATGTTACAACGCCGTGCGAAATCGGTTACGGAGAGATAGAGTCAGAGTCAGAGTTAGAGTCAGAGATATATACAGGCTCTAAAGAGCCTGTGTGTCGGACAAGTGATGTCCGACGCATCGTGGCAGCGTGGAACGACACCGGCCTGACACAGGTGATGAAGGTAACGGCGGAGACCAAGAGGGGACGGGCGCTGAAAGCCCGCATCCGGGAAAACGGCGTGGACGGTGTGCTGAAGGCCATTGAGAACGTGAAGAACAGCCCATTCCTGAAGGGGAAGAATAAGCGCGGCTTCGTGGCCAGCTTCGACTGGCTCATCACGAGCCCTGACAACTTCCAGAAAACTCTGGAGGGCAACTATACGCAGGAGTTCGTCCCTGAAAACGATAGTCCCGCCGTTGACCACGCCAGCGAAGCCTATCAGATCGCGCAGTACCTGGCAAAGGAGAAGGCTCGGGATAACCCCGGCAGGGCGCAGCCCACGGAGGCGGAAATGCAGAAGCAGTCTGCGGCGCTGAATGAACTGCACGAGCAAAACGGTGTGGCGTGGGAGACAGTGGACAACGTGCTGTACTTCGCGCTGAACAGCCAGTGGTGGGGGAAGAAAGTGCAGAGCACCTACGACCTGAAACGGTATTTCAACGAGATATTTGCCGACATGGTGAAGGAGCAGGGCGCGGTGAAGGAGTGAAGAACACATGGAAATAGGTATGTTCAGAAAGGACGCCGCCCCGGAACTGGCGCTGTGGCAGCAGGACTACTCCGCAGATGCGGAGCGGGCGGTGATCGGATCGATGCTGATAGACGCCTCCTGCGTGAAGGATCTGATGAAATGCCTGGAGGGCGAGGATTTCTTTATACAGACCAATCAGGACATCTTCGATACCGTGCGGCGGATGTATGTGACGGGGAAGCCAATAGACGGCGTGATGGTGGCGGACGAACTGGAGCGTGCGGGGAAATACAGCAGCGAAACGCGGAGCTATCTGGTGCAGTGTATGGAGATTACCCCCACCAGCGCCAACGCTATGGAGTACGCGCAGATCGTGAGGAAGAAGGCGGAGAAGCGGCGGTTTACCCAGGCGGTGATGGATGCACTGACCGGCGAGGACGACCCCCAAGCGGCGGTGGCGGCGATATGCCACCAGAAGATGCGGTCGCGGCGGGGCGGACGGCTGAAAACCATGTCGGATGCCATGAGTGAGGCGGTAAACAGCATAGCGGGCAAGAAAGAGGGACGGATAGACACTGGGTTCCCTCTGCTGGACGCCACGCTGAAGGGAATGTGGCCGGGGCAGCTGATCCTTGTGGGCGCAAGACCGGGCTGCGGCAAGAGTGCCATGTGCATGGAGATGACGGAAGCCGCCGCCATGAAAGGAAAGACGGTATTGCACATTACGGCGGAGATGCTGGCCGGAGAGGTGGGCGAGAGACTGCTGGCCAAGCGGGCGGACGGCGTGACGATGGACCAGCTCATTGATGGGATGCCGGAGGATGAGGAGCTGTGGTCCAGCGTGATGGAGGCTGCCAGCCGGGAGAGCCGTCTGCCGGTGTACTTCTACGACGGGCCGGACGTGACGGTGAGCCGCATACGGGAACTGGCACTGGGCATAGACGACCTGAAAATGATCGTGGTGGACTATTTGGGGTTGATGATCGGCGAAAAGGACAAAAAAGCTGAGAACCGCAACCTGGAGCTGGGCGGCATAAGCCGAGAACTGAAGCTGCTGGCGTCGGAGCTGGAGATACCCATTGTGGCGGCGGCGCAGC